>TARA_R110002073_G_scaffold301995_4_pt1 | contig 29574 bp, 45 predicted proteins | sample TARA_R110002073 | Tara Oceans TARA_R110002073 (sample SAMEA4397174) | marine metagenome | biome: Polar Biome; feature: [DCM] deep chlorophyll maximum layer (ENVO:01000326); material: water (ENVO:00002006), including particulate matter (ENVO:01000060) such as... | depth 40 m | reverse complement strand
ACTGATACGATTGATTTATTTTGTGACCCTGTTGAGTGGTTGGGAGTACCTGACATAACGGCTGGGTCGTTAAAAATTTACAATGTGGGTGACACTAAACGACGAATAGTTGTTGACGACCTCGTTGATAAGTAGTACATTGACGAACAAGCCAATTAATTAACTGAGTAAATAATAATGTCAAGAATGAAACCAACGGAACGACGTGAACAAATCCTAGCCGCTGCGATAACTATCGCAACACGTGACGGGTTCAACGCTTTAACGCGTGACGGTGTGGCAGAGCAAGCCAAAGTCGCGACAGGTATGGTCAATCATGTGTTTAGTACGATGGGTAAACTACGAAAAGCAGTGATGAAAGCTGCCGTGTGTCGTGAAATTAAATCGATTATTGCCACGGGTTTGGCCGAAGGTAGTATCGAAGCCCACGAAGCCCCTGAATGGTTAAAACGTGACGCGCTTGATACATTGATGAAAAAATAAGGTTAACTTATGGAACAATTCCCTAAACCGCTCGAAGCGATGCGAGCGTTCAAACAGTTCGTCTTGTGGAAAGCCGTTGCGAGTAAATCAAGACCGGGTAAATTCGATAAATTCCCGTGTAACATTGAAGGTAACATCATCGACGCACATAACCCAGCGTACTGGAACGACGCCGACACAGCGTTAACCGTTTCGAATTTACTCGGCGATAATTACGGCGTGGGCTTCGTGCTCACCGATAACGATCCGTTTTTCTTCGTTGATATCGACGGCGCTTACGATGGTGAGAAATGGAACGACATTGCGACTGAACTATGTACCACGTTTGCAGGTTGTGCGATTGAAGTTTCACACTCGGGTCGTGGTTTGCATATTTTCGGCACTGGTCGACCGACAGTGTTGACTGACGATAGACGTAAGAAAGCAGTAGACCCTGTCACAGGGTTGAAGGATGATTTATTCGACATTTACACTGAAGAACGTTTCGCGGCTTTAACTGGTATGGCGATCACCGGTGACGTTGGTTTAAATGTTCAAAGTAAACTAGATTCAGTGGTTGATACGTGGTTAACATATAAAGAAGGTGAAACGCGTCATTCAACTTCACAAGATTGGACGGCTACACATGACGTTAATTCACATCCTATTTTAAGTGACGAAAAATTGATCGCCAAGGCGCTAAACTCTTCGGCTAAAAAAGACGCTGAACAAATTTTCGGTAACAAAACCCAACGGGTGACATTTAAAGACCTTTGGGAAAATAATACCGAGGTTTTCAAGGCTCAATATCCACACGATCAGATATTTGACGACTATGACAAGTCGGCCGTCGACGCTGCGCTTGCCCAGCATTTAGCGTTCTGGACGGGTGGAAATTGTGAACGTATTGAAAAGCTGATGCGTGGTTCGGCGCTTGTTCGTGAAAAGTGGGACTATCACAAGTCGTATATGGGACGTACCATCACTGGTGCGTGTGCTAGACAAACATACTATTATAACATTGGCGCACCGATTGAAATCGTCGATACGTCGATACTAATCGAACCGGTACAGCGTGAAGGTTATCAACTCTTATCAGCAGATCAACAAATAGACATGTTTAAAGGTTGCGTGTATATCGCTGAGATAAATAAAATCTTTACACCAAACGGGTCAATGCTTAAATCTGAACAATTTAACAGTATGTACGGCGGTTATAACTTCGTGCTCGACGGTGAAGGTGATAATACGACGAAAAAAGCGTGGGAGGCTTTCACAGAATCGCAATGTTTACACAATCCTAAAGTTGACTCGATGACGTTCAGACCCGATAAAGCGCCCCATAGTATTATCGAAACTGACGGATGGCGTTACGTTAATACTTATGTACCAATTGAAACCGAAGCGGTTCACGGTGACGTTACTCCTTTCAAGGTTCATCTAGCTAAAGTGTTACCTGATGAGCGCGACCAAACGATTTTATTATCTTATATGGCTGCGTGCATTCAATACAAAGGTTACAAAATACAATGGGCGCCGTTATTACAGGGTGTTGTTGGTAACGGTAAGACACTTTTTACTCGTTGTGTTGCTCACGCCATCGGTGAGCGTTACACACACATGCCGCCGGCGCTTGAAATATCAGAAAAATTTAACTCGTGGTTATTTAATACAATGTTCATCGGCGTTGAGGATATTTACGTCCCGAGTAATAAACTCGAAATGATCGAAACGTTGAAGCCGATGATCACAAACAAACGTCTTGCCCGTCGTGCGATGAATACCGATCAAGCGATGCACAACATATGTTGTAACTTTATGTTTAACTCGAATCATAAGGACGGTATCAAAGACGCTACGAAAGACCGTCGTTACTGTGTGTTTTATTCGGCACAACAAGAAAAAGTCGACCTGATCCGCGACGGTATGGATGGGAAGTATTTCTCAGAGTTATATCTATGGTTAGATAAAGACCAAGGTTACGCGAAAGTTTCACAATTCTTAATGGATTACGCGATACCTGACGAGTTTAACCCGACTATGAGTTGTCAAACAGCACCAACAACGTCAAGCACCGCCGAAGCTGCTACAATTGGAATGGGTAGTGTTGAACAAGAGGTTATCGAAGCGATTGAAGAAGGGCGTACAGGTTTTGCAGGCGGCTGGGTATCATCGTTCGCACTTGATAAACTTATCGAGTTGATGCGCAAAGGTAATCAAATACCACGAAACAAGCGTCGCGAGTTGATGCGCTCGTTAGGTTACGATTATCACCCAGGTTTAAAAGACGGACGCGTTAATAATGTGATCGCAATTGAATACGGTAAACCACGTCTATACATTAAAGCTGGTCACGTATCGTCGAACTTTACGAGCGGTGCTGAGATTGCGCGACAATACGCTGCAGCTCAAGGGGATGTTTTAGCCGGTGTTTCAATGGTTGACAATCCCGTCAAGAGCGTATAGACTTCATAATAATTAAATAAACAAGGCGAGAAAAGATGAAAATTAAAATAATTAATAAGGGTGGTTACTGTTTCGGTGGCACGTTAAAACTACCTGTCGTGGTCGATGCTGTTCAGGATGGTGACGGGTTCAGTGTTGAAGGTTCAGAATTGATCAAACATGGTGCTAGTGTTGATTTTATTTCTAGTGATTTCCCGTACCATTTTCAATCGAACGACGTCGAAGTAGTGCCAGTCAAACACTGTAAAGCAGTTCGTCAAGGTGACCAGATGCAATGTGTTTGTGGTTTAGCGTGGGACATTGATGATACCGATTTGCCGGAGTGCAGAGCATGAAAACTGATTTAGAACTTCTAACGAATATTTCGACCGACTGCGAGCCCGTCACGCTATCTTGTAGCGCTGACGAGGCTCGTAATATATGGTTAGACGTGACGAGTTACCGAGATCGTTTACATCTTGAATTATGTGTCGAGCCATTAAATTCTGGTGGGTGTGTCGCGTACTTGGAAGATTGGTCCGACCTCACGGTGTTTGACGATGTTGATAACACACCGTACTTGTCAATTATTTTCATTATTTTATTTTTAGGGGCAATCATATGTCTGAATTAATCGAGCGTGAAGAATTGTTGTTCAACGCTAAGATCGAAAACCGCGTTCGTTACGTTGGTGTTAGCGCTGAAGAGTGTCAAGATTGCGGGGAACCAATCCCCGAAGCGCGTCGGGTCGCTTTACCTGGTATTAAAACATGTGTGGACTGTGCTTTATGATTTATAAACTAATCGGCGTGACGTTATTCGTCGTCGCCGTGTTTTTTTATGGTCGCTCGGTTGGTGTTGATGTGACCACATTGAAACAACTCGAACAGTCTGTCAAAGTGCAAGACCGTATCAATGATTTAACGATTAAATTGCGTAAATCTGACGAATTGCTTATTATAGAGCAACAACGCGAGGCGATCGTTAAACGCGAAGAGGTTATAAAATATGTTACAAAATACCGCGACGTTATTAAAAACGTTCCTACTTATATCGAGTGTATCGATAATAGCGGGTTGCTCGACATTATCAACGCCACCACCCCAACAATCCCCGTCATTAGCGCCACCAGTGTCGTTATTGATCGCGCCACAATTATTACCTCGCTACACTAGCGCTGAAACCGCTGAAAGTGTGGCCATTGAACGCGGTCGGATAATCACCGATACGCGTGATAGGTTGGTTCGGTTACAAGAATGGGTTAGGGGTTTATGATATCTCTTCAAGTTAAATATTCTTCATCAAATTACATGACAGGCGATGTGATAGCTATACGTCCTGTAAACTTCGAGTATAAAGAAGGTGATTGTAAGTCGGCATGGTTAGCGGCTGGCCGTCCTGAAGAGTCATATAAAAAAACATTTGCTATAATTTACATATCAGATTGTGAAGATGCAGAAACAACAGAACTAACAAAGCTAATACAGCAGTACAGTGATGACATAGCCCCACCATTTAAGCGAAAATACTTCTTGAGAATGCCAGAAGATTATAATGACGCACACAGAGTATCAATGCGAAAAGACGGTTACACTATCGCTAAATTATCAGAAGTGATAGCGCTAACGGATGAAAGAGCATGACAGTATTATGTGTTAATTCAGGCGTTACTTATGCAGACATAGTTGCCGCTGACGCTGCTGAGGGAGGTACGAGCTATGGTGTGCCCACTAGGTACGAGCAAAGCGGTACATCTACTGGTGATGTTCAGTTTATTGGTGCTGACTATCCAGATAGCTTTATTTATACAGCCGCCACCGGTGAAGAGTCCACAGGCGTCATCGGCGTTGGTGCAAAGTGTGATGGTAACATAACAACCACTGTGACGGATGGTGCCATAACAAACCTAAATACAGGTGTGATTCATGTCGTTAGCGCTACCTCTGCATATTTAAGAAAGTTAGTTGTAGATGCTGGTGGCGGTACGATGGACGGTGTGTCGTTTAACGACACAACAGACGCTGAAGATATATTAGTACATAACTGTAACGATGGTTTTCTTTCAAGCGTGTTGGTAAATAATAGTTTAATTAAAAAATGTACTGTTATTGGGGCTACGCGTTTCGGTTTTGCCCAAGGTAAATTCACAGATTGTGTCGATGTAAACTCGTCGAATCAAGGTTATTTTAACGAGTCAGTAGGAAGCTCTGGCACATGGGAGCATGATGGTACTGGCACAAACACAATAACAGAAAGCCCTGCTACTGATATATTTGAAGATTACGTTGGCGGCGATTATAGAATAAAAGCAACCAGTTCGGCTGGTGCTGCGGGTGCAGGTGCCTTTATCACTTCGGCTGCAACTGAACTTAGTATCGTTGGTTCGACACCATCGTATTCGTACACAGTGCCGACAGCAGTCGTTGACTTGACGGGTGAACTTAGTATCGTTGGTTCTACGCCATCGTATTCGTACACAGTGCCGACAGCAGTCGTTGACTTGACTGGTGAGCTTAATATCGTCGGTTCTACGCCATCGTATTCGTACACAGTACCTATCGCTAGCGTTGAGTTGACTGGTGACTTGGTGATTGTGGCCACAACGCCAACTTACTCGTATAGTGCTATTCGCGGGTCGGTGACTTTTAGTGGTGGTGCGTGTCTTGATATCAGTGGTGAAATTACTTTAAACTCGTTACAATTTTCGGGTCACAATAAGAAAGCGCATGTCGCATGTTTTGGAACAATCTCAGGTAATGTTACAATAGATTCATTTAACAAATAGTAAGGGTTCAACATGGCACAAGGTACTGGTACATTATTTAACGACTACGTTTTAAAAGAACGTAAACAAGCATACGCAATCACGGATAGTTACGCGCTGGCGTTTATCTCAGACGCGATTGGTATCGTCGATTTCGATGCGACTGATCCGGTTTTAGCAGATTTAACAGTGACGAGCGGTGGTAACGTCGCGACGAGTTACGCGCTAGCTAGCCCGACTTTTAGCCGTGTTGGTGGCGCTGTAAAATTTGACGTCACTGATATCGCTAAGATATTGAAAGACGCTGGCAACCCTACCGACATCAGATGTTGTGTCGTTTACAACGAGACGAGTGTCGGTAACGATTTAGTCCAGGTCCACGACTTGACAACCGACGGCACGACACCTATCGATATTGTAACGCAAGATTTTACATTTGCGTTCGGTGCAGCTGGTGTGAACGTAGCGACTGTATAATTTATAAAACCTCTTCGGGGGTTTTTTGTATTTATAGTTTGACAAGCCCGTCAATATATATTACATTCAGCAAACTAATAACGAAACAAGGTGAATAATATGTATAAATTCTACGGGCGATTCGTGGTGGTTATGATACTTATCATTGTGTTAATTGGTTTAACGGCGTGCGGTGACACTGAACGTGTTGAGCCGTTAAGCGTGTCGCAGAATCAACAAATTATAATACAACTAGGTATTAAAGGGTTCAGACACTTGAACGAAGTTAAATGTTACGGTGCGGTCGTTACGCGTGTTAACACTGGTGAATGGTATGACAGTTATTGTGCTCAACATTACAGTCATTTAGATTTCGAGGTGATTAAAAATGGCTAGATTTGACAACACACTTGACGGTTACATCAAAGCCAAGGCGTACTTAATAGATCGTGATTTATTCGACGGTGTTATCGACGATTACGCAATTATAAAGCTCGCGAACAAAACCGTAATGGACCGTAAATTCCTTATCACATGTTGTGTTAGTGGTACATTACAGCGACCCAACTCGATCGTAACGTGTGATAATAGCGTTACGAGTGATCCGACTAAATGTATGGCCAGTCGTAGTCACTCGTGTAAGCATAAAATCAACCCATCTTAATACAGTCGATACAATTACTAGTGGTCACATAGCGAAAAGCTTTGTGACCGTTTTTACATTCATTCCCCGTTCGATACACTTTTAAACCGTATAATTTAGCGTCACTCTTACTCAACACCATGTCGGGGTTGTCTAACATCATTTGTTGTTCTGGTGTTAGTTTTGGTTCGTCATTGGTGTTCACTCCTAAGCAATTACTGCACGCGCCGGTTGACACTCTCTTAGGTGCTTTAACTCCACAATAACCACAATTAATTTCTGGTGTGTACCACATTGCGCTATTCCTTATAGCTTTTTGTCGCGGTGTCGGTTGCGCTCTTTCCTGTTTACATTGATAACATTTTCCGTTTATTTTAATACCGTAATGTGTCTTTTGTTTACATGATTCAGGTGACACAGTGATCGTGTCGTCGTTGCGCGCTATTTCAACAAGAAGTTTCATTTCTTGCATCGTGTCGTCGTCTATTTCTTGTTTAACTCCGAAAGCTAGTTTAGCTATGTGACGCCCGTTTTCGTCCGTTATTACCATGCCGTTATCTTTAAATAGGTTGTAAAAATTACCAGATTCGATACGAAAACAGAATCTACATTTATGGTCATGAGTGTATTTTGTGCTCATTGATTTACATTTCTTGCATTTTACGTTGTCGTTATAGAACTTTGAATTATGTTCTACAGCAGATTTATACGTTATTGGGTATTTTGAATTATGTCCTTTCCCATCAGTGAATATTTTTGACATGTCATAATCTCGTTTTATTTACGTTGAATTAGAGTGTGAATTGTATCATGTCATTATGTTTTCAACTACAACTTATTTACGGGGTTACGTTTGAGGTGCTGTAAGTCGTTGAATTTAAAACGATACCTCAAAACACCATGTCACCCCTATATTTTAGTACTCTCTACTGTAATATGTCTACTTTATTATTCTATTATGTTATTATGTATACATACTCATACTATAATACTCTCTCTTTCTCTCCCCACTAACTTATTAAAGTAAGGGGTATAAAGGGTATTATAAGGAAACGTTAAGTATTTCAAAGTGTTACGGTAACTGTAAATTTACCTCACTTAAAATCGTTTCGGGGTTGTGGTTGTATGGGGCGAGTTGTGGCATTATTGACGAGGTTATCAACATGGGACATAAAAAATGATTGTGGAATTGGACGGGCGTACGGTTACTTTGAGCGATGAACAGATCGGGGCGTATTCGAAGTTAACCAAACTTCAAAAAGGTATCGCACTCGCTAAGATTTCGGACGAGTGCGTAACCGAAGCGCATCGTGTCGCTGGTGGGAAATCTAACAACGAATCGCATCGCTCCCGTTTGGCTAACGAAATCCTGAAGAATCCTGCAACAGCCGCTTTCGTTTCAATGTTCAAGCGCGTGAATAGCGATAGAATCGCCTCAGCGGTACTTTCTAGGGACGATCTCCTAGTCGACCTTACCGACATAGCTTCAACAACTTTGGACGACGTGGTGAGCTTCTCAGAGCGTCCGTTGATTGATATGGAAAATGGGATGGAGGTACTATCATCAACGATACATATTCGTTCAATCGATGAAATCCCACCAGGCGCACGAAAGGCGATTAAATCCGTTAAGCAAACGAAATACGGTTTAGAAGTTACGATGTACGACGCGCTAGCTGCTCGTAAACAAATTAGCGAAATGTGTGGATATGACGCACCGATCAAAACTGAACATTCCGGTAAAATCCAAACGCAAGAAATCCCCGACACGGAGATTGAACAGAAATTAAAAACACTTGGACTCGGTCGGTATCACAACCAGTTAGAATCTAAGAAAGTGTAAGGGCGCTTGACGCGCCCTTGGGTTTAGTGGGGTTATTGCTTGACTCGGTCTTTACCCGTTGTAATCACAATTATTAGAATAGAAATCATCGTTTTCTAACTCATAGTCAACGTCAAACGGTGCGTGTGTTGCTACAGTGCAAAAATCGCTCCCACACATCAAAGCGTTATCGTCATTTCTAGCCCAAAACCCGTCAGCAACCTCACCATTGACAGTAACCGAGTGAAAATCCTTACTATTCAAAAAAACTAAAACCTCTAAAAGCGTGTTAAATGTTGTCATTTCATTTCTCGTTAAGTTGTTTCGTTGTTGATGTAGTAATATTATTCTATATTGACGGTGCTGTCAAACATTAATGTTAAAATAATTGAAAATAATTTGTTATACTCGTCGAATGATAACTAACGCCCAACTATACGAACAATTAAAACGCGAAGCCATTTCGAAAGCTCGAGAGTCGATGATGGACTTTACGTTGTACACGAAACACGACTACGAAACGGGTTGGTTCAACGAACTGATATGCGCTGAACTCGATCAATTTCTACTCGACGTTGAAGCAGGTTTGTCACCTCGACTAATGATATTTGCTCCACCCAGGTCGGGAAAATCCGAGCTAGCGTCGCGTCGTTTCCCAGCATACGTGAAAGCTAAGAAACCTTCGTGGAATATTATCGGTACGTCATACGCTTCACCGTTGGCCTACAAAATGTCACGCGACACGCAACGTATTATCAAAACTAAGGAATTCGCCGAAGTATTCCCGCATTGTCGAATGGGTACGTTAAAATCTGACGCTCGAACCGGCGTGGATGAATGGGAAACGCTCGACGAAGAAGGGAACGTCCACGCCGGTGCGTATCGTGCAGCTGGTGTTGGTGGTGGTATCACTGGCCAAGGTATGAATATCGGTATCATCGATGACCCTGCAAAAGACTACAAACAAGCGTCGTCACCAGCGTACCAAGAGACTGTAATCGATTGGTACGATACTACGTTTTACACTCGACGCGACCCGAAACTAAACGGTATCATCATCATCTTAACGCGCTGGCACAAAAACGACTTAGCCGGTCAACTATTGCAACGCGCCGCTGAAGGTGGCGAACAATTCCGCGTCGTTAGTTTTCCAATGGAGTGGGATCGAGACGAACCCGAAACGCACACGCTAAACAATACGACTTACAAACTACGTGAAAAAGACGAGATACTATTTCCCGAGCGTATGCCGCAAGCGTTCGTCGAACAGTGCAAAGCATCAGGCTCGTTAACATGGAACGCTCTTTACCAACAACGACCAACCGCTAAAGGTGGTTCACTCATCAAGTCTGAATGGTTCGGTGAATATTCCGTGTTACCGAAAATCAAGTATTCGTATGTTATCGGCGATACAGCTCAGAAAATTAAAGAGCGTAACGATTTCTCAGTGTTCGAACATTGGGGACTTGGTGAGGACGGTTATTTGTATATTATCGACTTGATACGTGGTAAATGGGAAAGTGACGAGCTTAAAAAACGATGCGTGGCGTTCTGGTCGAAGAGTAAATTACAACAAGGTCAATCGTGTCGTAAACTAATGATCGAGGATAAAGCGAGCGGTACGGGTTTGATTCAACAGATCCAAAAAAGCGTTAAGCCTAAAATACCTGTATTGGCTATTCAACGAAATACTGATAAACTGACACGATTTATGGACGTTCAAGGTTACATCGAATCGGGTTACGTGAAATTGCCAATCGACGCACCATGGTTAAACGATTTCTTAACAGAGTGTGAAGGTTTGCAAAGTGATTTTAAAACGCACGACGACCAAATCGACCCGATGATTGACGCTATCGATCAAATGATGGACAAGAAACGCCCCAACCTTAAAGAGTATTTATAATGACCGATATTGTACCAATCGCACCACCGCAATTAACCAACCTTGACGGGTTGACCAACGTCATGACGGGCCTTGGTACAGAGAAGTCGAAACGCGCTCATAATACGTGGCAATATGGTGTATTGAACGACTACTCACAACTCGACGCAGCGTATGCTACAAACTGGATAGCACGTAAAATATGTGACATCCCGGCCGAAGACGCCACACGTGAATGGCGACGCGTAAAATGTGACGGTGCTGAAGATATCGCAGCACTTGAACAACAATTACTCGTACCTAACATGGTTCAAGAGGCTGTTACCTGGGCGAACTTGTACGGTGGTTCGGGTATTCTTATGATCACAAATCAAGACTTGACCAAACCGTTGCGCGTCGACCGTATCAAAAAAGGCGAATTGAAACGTTTACTCGTTCTAGACCGTTGGGACATGGCTAGCGCCGGTATCAATACTTGGGATATTCTCGCGTCGAACTATCTACAACCTGAATATTTCAACGTTCGCGGCGGTGCGATGCAAATTCACCACTCACACTTCGCGATATTTAAAGGTGAGCGTTTACCGTTACGCCAGCAAGCACAGACTCAAGGTTGGGGAGACTCTAAGCTTCGTAAATGTATTGAAGATATCGCCGATATGGTTGCTGCGAAGGACGGTATCGCGGAGCTAATGCAGGAAGCTAATGTTGATGTGATCACACGTGACGGTTTAACAGACGAGTTGTCAACGGACCAAGACGATGCAATCATTAAACGTTATCAATTATTCAGCATGATGAAGTCGTCGATACAAATGGCACTGCTTGACGGCGAAGAGAAATTCGACCGCATGACGTTAAACTTGTCTGGTGTTGCACCCATCATTGAACAATTTATGACGTGGATAAGTGGCGCGGCCGACATACCTGTCACTCGAATGTTCGGTACGAGCGCTAAGGGCATGAACGCCACTGGTGAAGGTGACGACCGTAACTACAACAATTCGATACGTGCTTCACAACGTAAGGACTTCGCGCAACCGATGCGAACGCTTGACGAAGTGATGGTCCGTAGCGCTCTCGGTTCGTTCCCTAGCGATTACGATTACGAGTGGAACCCGTTGTCAATACCTGACGGTTTACAAACGGCGCAAGCTGAGAAGTTACGCTCTGAAAAGCACCAAACGTATCTAGACGCAGGTATCGTTCAAAAATCACAAGTTATGCGTGAGTTACAAGCGAGTGAGGAATACCAGTTCGATGATAAAGAGCTTGAAGAGCTTGAAGAGTTAGAAGAAGGTAATATGTTTGACGAACCTATCGACCCAGAAAACGACCCGATAGGTTACGCCGAACAAGAAGTTAAGACTGAATAGCGCGATACTTGGTATTATTCTTAAAAGCTATCGAGAAGAATATATAATCTAAACCAACCCATGAACCATGGTAAGGTGTACGTTTTTCATACTTCTCAACACGACCACCGTCAAGAACATGCTCAACGAGCTTCAATTGTGTCGCTCGGTCGAGTTCACCGAACAGTTTGTCGAGTGTCGTCAAGTCCGTTTCGGTTTGATCAGGTTCTTGACACAAATCAACAAGAGACTTTCTAACCACCCCATTAAATTTACTCGACAATTGAAGTAAGTTCAACGAGCATTTAGCGCCTTTCACAGGGTTAATGTTCAACCAAGCGCCGTCAGGCTTGTAAGTAACACTTAATATTCCTTTCTGCATAATAATCTAACCTTTTAGTTTTTTAACGAGTCGTGATAACTCGTTTTGTCGTTTTTCAATTGATAAACATATCGCTTCGATGTCGTCGATTAACCCGTCGCGTTTATTACATGTCGGTTCGTCGGTACGCTCACGCACTCGACAAGCGTAGGGGGCGCGAAGCGTTTCGTCGGTCCAACCCGCTATACGCAACTGTTCCTCACTATATATTTTACCGTCGAACACTAACCAGTAGTTTTCCATAATTGTTTAACCTTTTAAAAATTCAACGGCTTTAATATATTTATGATCGCCACCGTACTTAAGTGTAACAGCCTTGACAAACTCCGATTCAGTACCGAAAAAGCAACCAGCTTGACAATAATAACCGTTGACAGTTTCCCACAAGTACAACGTTCGATTATGTTCACCGAGACCCATCATGTTACGCATTTTAAAACCCGATAACTCGTTTTCGCAAATAGAACACCACTCACCGAACGAACAACTCTCACCGAACGAACAACTCTCACCGAACGAACACCACTCACCGAACGAACAACTCTCACCGAACGAACACCACTCACCGAAACGTTTAATATTTGAATAATCCCCTGTTGGACATTGTCTAACACCGTTTACGATATGTAGATTGTTGAACTCTTCTTGCGTGTACTTTTTCATAATCGTTTAACCCTTTAATTGTTTCAATAACGTAAATTTATACTATGTTGACGAGCGTGTCAAATGTTTTACGTTTATAATGTTCGAATGAGTGAATTATTAAACCAAATGTTAACCACGAGACGTAAAGCGAAGGGCGTAAAACCCGATGTTCAAGCCGGTATATCCTATAACGCCGATTTACAACGTATCGTGCGCCAAATTAACAAAGACGTAAAACTAATTATCAGGAGCGCTGAGCCACCCAGTTACGTGCATGACTCTTGGGTCGATACACTTGCGACCACAATTACTAACGTTCGAGCGCGTTGGTCGAGTTCAGCGTTTCAAGCGTTCGCGAATCAAATCGCTACGAGATTCGTTCAAACGAGTAATCGTACCAATGCGAGAAAAAACGGCACAGACTTGGGTATTAACGTTTACAGCGAAACACCTGAACTAGTCGATAACATTCGATTGTCGATAGCTGCTAATGTGAGTTTAATCGAGTCGATACCCGAACAATACTTGACACAAGTCGAGTCGATTGTAATGACTAACGCTCGCGCCGGCGGCAGACCTTCAGCGATAACGAAACAACTATCGAAACAATTCGGAATAACTGAACGACGCGCGAAGATGATAGCGCGTGATCAAACCGCTAAACTAACGGGTGACTTGAACCGCATTCGACAAACCGCTGCGGGTTTCCCTTTTTTTCTCTGGGTTGATAGTGATGATGAACGCGTAAGGGACCGTCACGAGTTTTTAACAGAACATGTGACGGCGTATGGTAAAGGCGTTTATCGTTGGGACAATCCACCACTAAGTGTCGGCGGTGTTCCGATTATTCCAGGTAGTGACTACCAGTGTCGTTGTATCGCTCGACCAGTATCGCAAGAAGAAGTCGACGCGAACGTAAAAGCCGGTCGCGTCGTTAAGGGTGTGTTACGTTAATGTCGAGTTAAATACTCCACTCGTTTAACGTGTGTCAAGTGTATCGGTTTCGGTCTAACCCATGTGTTTCTGCAAACCTTAATACTATAGTTTACGGTGTCGTCTGGTCCGGTTGATTCGCTAAATATAGTTAGAAACGGTTCGTCGGATTGACCTAACCAAGCTTTAACGACTTCACCTAATGGTGGTTTTAACATCAACTTAACCTCTCGATTTCTTCGCAGTAGTTTTCATACTCTTTTAAATGTTTAGCGGCTAGTTCAGGTTCTTCCATTTTAACCGCTGCTATATATGCTTTATGATACTTGTCGCGCTGTTGCCTATACCATTCAATCATCGTTTATCACCGTTTAACTCGTCTAAAATCAATTGTGAATATCCGCAAATATCGCGCCAATTATCGTCGTAATTCGGATCACCATTTAACACGCGTCCGATTTTATGCTGTATCATTTCGAGCGCTTCACGTTGACTCGGTGTTAATCGTTTCCAACCATCAGCTTCACGCATGACGTTTTTAAGGTCTTGCATAATTTCAGCACCCTCGTTAAATTTCCCGTAACGTTCGCTGCGCTCGTTTATAGTCGATTCGACTGTTGATAGTGTTTCGGGTTGTACATCAACTGTTCGACTACTAACAACGAACCAACGGAACATGTCATAAAACGCGTCACGATCGTTAAGTTTAACAAAACTACCTTTGGACCGAACAGCAAACACCTGTTTCGAAGTGTCACTATTTTGTAAAATGTGAGTGGCTTCGGGTTCAGCGCCGTCCCACGTTAATTGTAAAGGTGGTGTATCGCTCGGTTTAGATACTACAGGTCTGGTCACGGCTTCTCCCCATTTTATACGGGCAAGACCTTGATCCACATACGTATTCCACATTGAATCACTGAACCTACCTTTTATATCCCCGTCTCGCTCCAACAACCATCCCCACACATTGTGATAACGTTGCGCGCCGTTTGGTGCTTTACTCCAATCAATCATTTTAATTACCTTTAGTTTATTGACATTCCCGTCACTATAGACCGATTATTAAACGTTTGCAAGCGTATTGTTAAATAAGTTATACTGTTGATAATATTTAAGAGGGTTCGATTTTGACCAAGCGTTTAATAATCAGTGATACGTTTGATTTTGCACCATCGACAAGGGTTTACACCGACGAGGGTTTTTTACGCGTATCGGGTAAAGCTGCTCGAACAGGTGTGTATAAGTACTTAGCACGTGAGTTGGGTTTAAACGACCGTAAACCAAACGAAATTGTAAACGTGTTACGACACGCCGACGAAGTGTTCAACGTTGACTCACTATCTACATATAGTAACTCAGACGTAACGAACGACCACCCGTTGAACCTCGTAACAACTGTGACCTATAAAGGCGTTAGTGTCGGCCATGTTATCGACGCTAAACAGTCCGGCGACTTTGTCGATGTGAATATCATAGTAAAAGACGCTGAAGCTATCGCTGACATCGAGTCGGGAAAATCACAACTTTCACCTGGTTACACTGCAGTTTATGTTCCCGAACTCGGAATATACGACGCAACAGGTGAAACCTACGAGTTTAAACAAACTGGAATTGAAATTAATCACGTTGCGATCGTAAAACGCGGACGTGGTGGAGCTCAAGTCCGTATCGACGACAACCAAGGAAAACCAACCATGATCAAAGTAATGCTTGATAGCGGTTTATCTCTTGAAGTTGCAGACGACGCGAGCGCTACGCTTGTGACTGACGCGTTTCAATCGATGACCCAAAAAGTAGTGGACGCTGAATCGAAAGCCGATAAAGCCGAAGCCGAAAAAGAAGACATGAAAGAAAAGCTTGACGAAGAGAAGAAAAAGTCTAGCGATTCGGCAATCTCTGAACGCGTTCAATTAATCGCACAAACAATGGATCAAGCGCGTAAAATCGTCGGTGACTCGTTTGTATGTGAATCTGTGGACATCTCGACAATTCAACGAACAGCGTTAGCAGTTAAACGACCTACCGTCGATTGGGCCGCTAAATCTGACGCGTACCTTGATACTGCGTTCGAATTATCAGCTGGTGACGCTGAAATTGCACCAGCCGATAACGCTGAACAACTTGCTAAGTTTTCGAAAGACGCTGCGAATGTTGAGCAACAAAAAACCGAACCGAAGCTAACGCGTGATCAAGCGTATGCACAACGATTATCTAACGAGTGGAGTAAGTAAAATGGCTGTTCAAGGCGGTTACACAATTAATCATAACGCGGCGCTAGCCGGTATGGTGGCTGACGGACAGTTGTTAAATTCTGTTTCGAAGCTTAACAAATCAACTATGGTTTACATCCCGTGGGGTTCAGGTGTAGTTTCTGACGGCGAAAACGGTGCTAAATTACCTATACCAGCTTCAACGGCTGCACAGTTCAACGGTGTTGTAAAATACGAATTGAATCGAGCACACTCTGACGGTACAAGCGGCGCTATCCCTCAGTACGATATGACTGTTGTTACTGAAGGTGTTATTTGGGTTAAAGTGCTTGACACTGTTGCTAAAGACGCTCCGGTTTATTTACGTGTTGGCGCTACCGATGCAGGCGACTTCTCGGGTATCGTTGGTACTGGTGCGACGTTAGGTGTGTTGATCCCTAACGCTAAATTCTTAACTGGTGGTGACGCTGGTGACTTGGTTAAAATTTCACTAGGATTAGGTGGTTAATATGAACAATAAAGTAACAGCGACACTTGATACAGAGTTCGCGCACCCACAGTGGTTGCAAAATAAATTAGCAGGTGCGATCAGTGTATCGTTCGATCAAGCCTTACCGACGATGGACGACGGTATTTCGTTCTATATTTCACAATTAGCGCATCTTGAAAGCACTTTATACAAGACACCGTATGCTGAAATTAACTATGCGCCGTTAGTACCGTTTATGACCGACGTACCTGAATGGGCTGATTCGTGGGATTACATTTCGTACGACGGCGTTACGATGGGTAAATTCATCGGTGCAAGTGCTAAAGACTTACCACGAGTGACAGTTAGCGCTAATAAAACAAGCGTTCCAATTGGTTACGCTGGTATCGGTTACGATTACTCGCTTGACGAGATGCGTAAATCTGCACAAATGCGTATGCCAATCGATACGACTAAAGCTGAACTAGCTTTCCGTGGCGCGCAAGAACATCAACAAACCGTCGCTTATTTCGGTGATGCTGATCGCGGTATGACTGGTTTGTTTAACAACGCTAACTTAGCACTTGACTCGTTCACAATCAACTTGTTTACAGCTACTGGCGCGGATATCGTTGCCGAAGTTAATAACCTGTTAACGACTGTTTGGACGAATTCTAAATCGATTCACTTGCCGAACACGTTGGTGATCACACCTGATTTATACGCGTCTTGGACTTCTCGCCGTATGGATTCGGGTACTGATACTACGATTATGGAATTCTTAATGCGTAACAACTTGTACACGTCACGCACTAAGCAGGAACTAGCCGTTGAACCTCGTTATCAACTTGAAGCTGCTGAACTGGCTGCTAATGGTGTTTCGAACGGTGGTAAAGATCGCATGATGGCTTATGAGAAAAACGCTCGTAACTTAGGTCTGGCGAATCCGTTACCGTTCCGCCCAACTGCTCCACAAATTAAAGGCTTGAACATCGCCGTTGATTGTGAATACAAAATGAGTGGCGTCGAATGGAGATTTCCTTTCGCAGGAGCTTACCGAGACGCTTTGTAACTAGTTTTAACCATCGGCGGCAATAGTAGTCTGGCCCGACTCGCTGCTGGTGGTTAAATTTTTAACGGGGCCGAGGGCTTATAAATGTTTTTAAAAAATACAAGTGCACGTTTAATTACTATTCGAACGTTGAGTGGTGAAAATTACAAAATTCTACCTGGTAATAATCCCGATACAGAAGTTCCGCGCGACGCATGTCAATCGGATTTTGTAAAGGCGTTAATTGCTAACGGTGATTTAGTTGTGACAAGCGATGACGAACCAGATGAAGTTGTAAACGAATTCGACGGTATGTCAAAAGACGATTTGATTGCATTATGTGAAGTTAAAGAAATCGAAACTAACTCACGCGATACAGTTAAGACGTTGATCGCAAAACTTAGCGAATAGTTTAAACGTTCGTATTAATTTAAACGGCCGCTCATGTGGTCGTTTTTCGTTTAAAGGGGTTGTAGAATGTTACCGTTAAAATGGCAAACAGTTAATAGTACCGACGGAATGCTCGTTAGGGTTTTAAACGGGTTTAAAGCGTTCTGCGTACAATCATACGGTGAAATGAATAGTAAACGTGGTTTACGATGGGCCGCTTCACGCATTATAACGGACGCCCCTGCTAGCACAGGTGCTATTAATTCGGTTGGTACATATTACTCTATTATAAAAACGGGATCGCTCCCCGTCGATTTAAAAACACGTGAGTTTTCACGGACAGGTAGGTCTATTGTAGCTGATATTTTTATTAATCCTGTGTACAGTGGTGGTACGCAAGACCCGGTTTACAACTCGAACGACATGGCACAATATTCGTTTGAACTAGAGTTATTAGTGGGTTTCACGTTGACTGACGAGGGTGTTAAATTCGCACCGTCTCTTTACGAACTAGGACCAGCATCAATACAGTCAAAAGGTGCGACAAGTGAGTCGGTCGGTAACAACTACATACTGTCACCCAATACTAGTTACTTATTGAAATTTTATAGCACTGATTCACAGTCACAAGATATATCAGTGCGTATTGAGGGTTACGAAGGTGAGCTCGATGTACCTAATGAGGATTTATAATGATTGAAATTACAGCGGAAATAATAGCAGCGTTTCGAGCGTCACAACGAGCGTTTGCCGATGTTGTTAAGTGGCCCGACGAAGCGATAACCGAAGCACTGTGCGACGCGTTTCCTGAATGTGGTGGACGTGGTTGGGGTTCTTTCGAGGTTGACAATTGTCAGAACTTCAAACGTCGAGGCGTGTTTTACTTCGCCGCGCATTGGTTAAGCGTGACATACACTGACGGTGGTGCTGCTGATCCTTCGAATGTGACATCAACGGCACGACTTAACACAGCTGCGAAATCGGTTGGTGACGAGTCTATAACGTTCAGAGTCGGGGCCATACAATCGACTGAAGATGACTGGTTATCGTTAAGTAATTACGGTGTACAGTATTTAAGGTTACGTAAACGCGCTGCAATGGGTGCTAGAGCTTTATAAAATGAAACGCCCTTTGTCATTGCGACTCGTGACTCGGGGCGTTTGTTTGGTTAGTTATCGTTCCAATGAGTTTTTAAAAATCTGTAATAATTTATTACCGTCAGTGTGAGTGTCAACGCAAATCATAGTGTAATCTTTACCTCGATAAACCCACTTAGGTAGGTGACGCTGGGTGTATATCTCATTAGAGTAATGATCGCCCGTTTCATTTATCAAATCATACTCATTATCAGCGAAAAGAACGCTACCGCTCGATTCGTCGTTATCCAACCTCCAATAACATGACGTGGCGTCATCGACTGGTATGACTTTCCAGTTTTCAACATACCCGAAATAGTTAAACAGTTCGTTTCTTTTTTTCTCGTATTCTTCAAGTAATTCCATTTAGAATTTCTTCCCATTGGTTTTCGCTCGGTTATCGACTTTGTGGTCGCTTCGTTGCGTGTTGTAAAGTAGTTTTTCGACCATTGCGCCACCTAAGTCGAGATTCATCGCGCCGGCGAGGTCCATAATTCGAATCATAGCGTCGGCCAGTTCAACCTCAACCATTTTACGGTGTGGCAAGTGATTGTCCATTAAATCGCTTCGCGCACCTTCCATCGCCTCAGTAACTTCGGAGTGAACGAGACAAAGTTTCGCGGGTATAACAAACGGTGCGTTAACGTCCACACCGTCCCACCAGCCCGACTCGCGCGCTAAACCGTGACAAAGTTCTACTGCGCCGTTAATTTGCTCAGCGCCAGATTCGTTAACTTTTTCTAATATTTCTTTATACATTTTTTAATCCTCTTCGTTTTCATAACAGTAATTAGCGTATTCGACTAGTGAATAACCGTCGACGCTCGTTTGGTTTTTATTAAAGTCGTCTAGTTTATCTATCTCTACTAGATATTTTTTAGCGTTGATAACTCCCTGTTTGGTGAACTCAAACATTTTTTACAACCTCATAGGCATTATAGCCGCTGTTAAATTGTCACACTCGTTAAAAGTTTGACTGATTAAAATTGAATCACTAGCTTCACGAATGTGAAATTTAGCCCCACCATGTTTTAAGTTTAAAATGGTTGAACAACCTTTACAAAGTTTCGCGAGTAAATCTAAGTTCAAACCGATTTCACTTGTTGCAGTGGGTTTATGTTTGAAATTTAAAACGCGTTCAACGTTAGGGTAATTACCATCTATTGTTTCGAGATTATAACCGTTAATAGTAACCGACTCGTTTGACGCTTTAATTGTTAATATGCTTTTTTTATCAAACATTTTTAAAATATTAGTCAGTGATTTAGCGCAAATTATCACGTTAGTGAGTGGTTCAACGTCGAATAAATCCGAAGAGATTACCAAACTGATGATAATGTGACCGTCAGTGACAGATAGTCTGACTAGACGATCGTCACCTCTTACGATGTTTACGCCATTTAAATAGTAACGAATGTCACTACGTGGAGCGACGGCGAGTAAACCTTTTAATACATTTAACATTTGTTTTCCTTGATTGTTTCGAGAATTTAATGATATTACATGTTGACGCTGTTGTCAAATATTCATCAGGGTAGTGTTTGAGGTGCTATAAGTCGTTGAATTTAAAATGATACCTCAAAACACTGCATCACCCCGATATTTTCGTACTCTCTCGCGCCGTCCCGTTTTTACGCGCCCCGTTATGTTTCACTCTTTTATATATCTATATCTCCTTCTAATTAAGAAAGTAAGGGGTATAAAGGGTATTATAAGAAAACGTTAAGTATTACAGTTGTTTACGTTACCTTAAAATTTTACCCTGTTAAGTTAGTTAAGGGGTTGTTACCTACTTCAACAATATGTGGTATTATTACGCAATGATAAAACCTAAAGTCACGATACATAATACACAAGCCGTTCAAGCTGCTGTTAAAAAAGCGCTTGACGATATTATGACCGACAAATTTGTGACGGTAGGTATACATGAGGACGCCGGCAACCACGAATCGGACGATATAACGAATGCCGCGCTCGGCGCTGTTCACGAATTCGGCGCGGATATTAATCACCCTGGTGGCACGTCATATGGTTTCGCGAGTAAAGCAGCGGCAGAACGTAACGAGGTTCGGTTTTTAAAAACAGGCAAAGGTTACGCCGAACTTGGTACGACTAAAGCCCACGAAATAAAAATCCCAGCTCGACCTTGGCTAAACCCAGGTGTCAATTCGGGTAATTTAGAATACATTGCTATAATCGAGAAAGCCGCCGCGAAAGGTGAGCCGCTCGACATGACGTTAAATAAAATAGGTGTGACCGCCGTGGGACTTGTTCAAAAATATATGACGGATTTACGCACACCACCGAACGCACCAAGTACGATTAAAAAGAAAGGTTCATCGAATCCGTTAATTGACTCGGGCGCGTTACGCCAAAGCGTCACGTATAAAATAACATCAACTAAACCGACAGAGGGTTTATAATGTCACTTGACATGAGCGGCCACATTGGGCCAGTTTTTAAATCGGGCGCAGCTACACGAACGTCACACACCGGTGGTGGTTACGTCGATGGGTTGTGGGTGGACGGTACGACGACCATAACACCACACACTGTAACGGTTCAACCTGCGAGCGACCGAGAAATTGAAACGCTTGAAAAAGGTGGAGATCGTGTTGTAGACGCTCGACGAATTTACGTCAATGACGGTTTACTCGCTGAAATTACACAAGCTGACACATGGACGTTTGACGGTCAAGAGTGGAAATGTTATAAACTTGATAACCGCCCTTGGCGAAACTATTGTAAAGCTATCGTCGCGAGGTTTGACGACCAATGAATGATTATATAAACGACAAATTTAACGCAGGGTTAATAACTGACTCTTGGGGTAAGGTTTTTAACGATATAAACGCGTTAACGACATATATAAAAGACGAGCGATGGATCACAATTAATAACGCCGAAGGTCGAAAAGGTAATAAAGTAAAAATAAGCGCCTCGGGTGAAATACTCGCTGGTATGGGTGGTAAATTCAACGGCCAGAAAATTGACAAGATGGGCGAAAAAGAACCCGACAAGAACGAATCGTCAAGTAAAACGTCTAATGCTGGTGTTAAAACTAGTGGTAAAAAATACAAGTCGCTTGGTCATAGTGAAGTGCTATCGTCTTTGTCAAATAAATTTAAGTCGGCACAAGTTAAATCGACGTTACCCAAAGAACAAACAACTAAAATATTTAACGTAATAAACAAATTAACCGACGAATACACTTTACAAAACGGTGACGACTCACTTAAACAGATTAATTTTGGTAGTACGATGTACCATACCGCGAGCGGTAAAAAGAAAAATTTTGGTAAAGATGTTGGAGGTGTGGTTGTTACTATGGGTGACGGTTCACAGGCTATAGCTATAAATGGGCGATACAACAAAAACGACCAAGTCGCTAGTGATTTTTATGAGTTGGGGTATTCACCTAGAATCGATAGTGATAAACTAGGCGAATATGTGACAACTCACGAAGTCGGTCATTTAATATATTCGCCTGATCGCGGTGGTGTAAATAAACAACTTGACGCCGACATGACTAATTTTTTCAATTCGGGCGAGTTCAGAGAACATTCAAAGTTAGCAGAACAATACGAAGCGTTAGAAGATACACCAGAATATAAAGCTGTTATCAGAGGTTTAATGAGTGATTACAAAAAAGGTACTTTAACGGCGGCACAAGCTAACAAAAAAATGAGGGATCACAGTTCAAAAATACAAACTGATTTTATGAACAATAACCCTAATTTCCTCGGTTTAGACGCAACGACGAACAAAGCTGAGTTTGTGGCCGAAGCGTTCGCAGAATATAAACTAAGTAGCACACCTGGTAAATTTTCTAATATTATCGGTGGAATAATCGACAAACATTCAAAAAGGTGAATAAAATGGCAACAGGTGGGATATTAGCTCAAAGTAAATTAATCGAGTCTTTGTGGAACGTTAAGACTAAAGAACCTACAAAGATAAATACAGGTCGTTTAATGGAGAAAGAATTCAAAGAATATACGCAAGCGTTGGAGGACATGAAAGATTCTGACGGCGTGAAAGTGAATTACTAACATGAACAGACTAGAAATATTTAACATATTGCGACCAATCGTTGCGAGTGTGACAGGCGTTATCAATGTGATCATGACTGACCAGGTGGCAAGCAACGGTTCGAGTTTACCGTCACCAGCAGGTGAGTACATCACAATCGAACCTAAACAATCAATTAATCAACGAGGTCAGGCGAATATTCACCGCTCGACAAGCGCATCACCTCGCGCCATCGACGTAGAAGTACGCGCTCAGATAATCGTAGAGGTATCTATTAACGTTTTTCGTGGAGTTGATGCGATTAGTCGAATTGAAAGATTGATTCAGGCTAACAAGCGCCCCGACGTGTTAAATGCTTTACGAGTGAATAATATCGGTTGGCAGCGAACAAGCGCACCAAACAACTTAACGCGTTTACAATCGGGTAATCCTGAACAGCGTTCACAAATGTACATTTACTTATATTACGAAACACGTGACCCGGTCACCATAAATAACATCGAGTCGGCTTCGTATGACGTTGAATACGCTGTAACGTGTGCTGAGTGATTGTCGCTAGCCCACACTGTCAAGCGGTGGTATACTAGTTTTAATTTTAACAATGGGGAATTAACGCAATGTCATACAACATTGACAATATAACGCCGATCAATGTGAGGATTTCCCCACAGGGTCTAGGTTATGCAAACTTCGGCTCAGCGTGTGGTTTCGCACCTGAAGCTGAATTACCAGTCGGTTTCGAGGTTGACACTCGACGCGTTTACACGTCTTTGACTGATTTATCGGTCGATTTCGCTGATACAACTGAAACGTATAAAATGGCGCGTTATTGGTTGTCGGGTACGCCTCGAATGAATTCGTTAACTATTTGGGCGACCAATGCGACCGATGCAACGTGGGCGACTACATTAAATAAAGCGCGTAACGAATTCTGGTGGTTCTTCACGTTCGTGACTGCTGACGTATATGCTGTTAAAACAGACGCTGAAGCTATTGCATCTTGGGCTAACGACAACGAGTCGTGGTTTGAAAATTGTCAAACGGGTGCTAACGCTACGGCTATTCGCACGCCAGCGACGACCGACGATATTGCATCAAACTTGACAAGTGCTGGTTTACGTTTCGTCGGTACAATGGCGCACGCAACCGACCCTTACGCTGGTATTAAATTATGCGTACCGTTCGCAAAAGTGAATTACACCGCGACGAACTCGACAATCACCGGAGAAGGTAAAGTATTGTCTGGTGTTGTGGGTGAAGATTTAACGGGTACAGAATACGCAGCGATGCGACAAGACACTAAGAAGTGTCAATTCTATACGAAAGTTGAGAACAAAGGTTCAACCGACGCGGGTCGTGTGATTAACACGTGGTCACATTCAAGTTACGGTGAATACATGGATGACGTGATCAACTTATCAGCGTTTACGAATGCGCTAGGCGTTGAACTGTATAATACAGTGTTTAACCAAACGACTAAACTCGGACAAGACCCGGAAGGTCAAGCGGTGTTGATTGGCGCGGCTAAATCAGTTTGTGAAGTTTACATTGCCAACGGCTACTTAGGCCCACGTAACTACACTGACCCTGACGACGGTATTGAGAAGTTTACAGTAGGTTACGAGATTTTAACGCAACCTGAAGATATTTTAAATTTAACAGATCCAGACCGTGACGCTCGTAAATCGGCACCTTTGCGGATTCGTATATTCCGTAAAGGTGCTATCCATTATGTACCAGTTGACGTAGACGTTTACTAATAAGAGGTTTTAAAAATGGCTTTACAAAATTTCGGCCCCGCTAACAGTGTGTTTACGCTAAACGGGCGAGTAATGACAGACTGGGGTGAAGACGCTTCACCGTTCACGGATTCGCCTATCGATCCTAAAACCTCGTTGCGACGTGGTCAAGGTGGTAAAGCTGTTCGTTTGGACCGTAAAAACCCTGGTCGCGCGGTAAGTGTTAAATTCAACCCTGGTTCAGCTGATAGCGCATACGCTCAAAGTTTGATGAACTCACAAGCTAATATCACAGCTTCGTGGACTCAAATCGGGACACTTGAGTCGGCTATTGGAACAGAGGGTGTTTGTGTGAATGACGCCGCAAACGCTCGCGGTGGTACAACTATCAGTGACGATGAATATCTATATGAGTTCAACGTCTGGAACGCTACGAAGGGTGGTGAATAACATGGAACAAATTCGGGCCATTACTGTAAATAACGTTAAATATAATGTTGCTCAGGCTTCAGCAGTTGAGCAACAAAAGTTAATGTTATTAATCGGCGCTAAAATAGCGTTACACAGCGCATCGAGTAACGTTGAACAGATTGATAAAAACTTGTTGATCGGTACGCTTTTGACGTTACCTGAAGATGTTTTTAATCAGATATCACGAGTCGTGCTATGTAAAGCAATCGTGGCGGGTGAATCGGTGCCGGTGGACGTCCAATCGTTCCAGGGCGGTATGATGTCGTACTTCTCGTTAGTAGCTGAAGCGATATGTTTCAACCTTAACGATTTTTTTACATGGCTCGACAGCGAAAACGAAGCTCGTCGAGCGGTAAGAAAAGTAACGACGTAACGGATTGGTTCTTGATGAAACCGTGTGTAGGTGTTGTGGGCTTATGTCCACCACTTTGCACATGGAAAGAGTTGAACGACGGAACCTATTCGCTAGGCGATGTCGTTAGATTTCACATCGCAATGGACGAATTACTCGCAGCACATAAAGCGCAATCGTGAAACCCCGTTAAGGGGTTTTTTACGTTAATTATGGTATAATACAAACATTGTATAAATTAAGGTCGTTTCAATGGCTAATGTAATATCAAGTTTGCTCGTCGGTATCGGTTTTGATTTCGATAAAAAGTCGGCAAAAGAAGTCGATAGCGGGATCGACGGTATAAAGTCAAAGGCGTTACAACTCGGCGCAGTTGTTGCTGGTGCTTACGGTATTAAAAAACTCGCGACAGATTTCGCCGATTCCGCTGACATGCTCGGTAAATTTAGCGAAACGTTCGGCGGTACTGCTTCAGATATACAAGCACTCGGCTCAGCGTTAACGACTGAAGGTGGTTCGCTTGAATCATTTATGGGACAACTCGAATCACTTGAACGCGCGCGAGCACGTATCAAGGTCGGCGATGTGGCATTCTTCGCGCCAGCGGGTAAGGCTGGTTTAGATCCGAACGTTATCGCAAACGCTGAAAGTGCAACAGACGCTTATATCGGACTAGCTGACGCGTTCGCTAGAATGAATCAGCAGGAACGTATCAACGCAGCCGAAGCGCTCGGCCTTGACTCTTCGAGTATTCGCTTGTTATCACAAGGGCGTGAATCAGTGGACTTACTCGTTGAAAAGTACAAGACGATCAGACCTTTGACTGACCAAATGACCGAAAGCGCTGCTGAATTTAATAAACAGTGGGTTGAAGTTAGAGCCAACGTAGGTAGTGTTACTGACGGTCTAGGTTATGATTTCGTAAATAAAATGAACGGCCCCCTTGATAAAATGAACGGGTTGATTAGCGAAAATAGAGAGTTGATAAAAGAAAGTTTACCGTTCGTAAACAATGTGTTGAGTTCGGGTTTTATAGTAGCACTGTCTAGTACCGCTGATAAATATAAACAAATAGGGTCGTTAACAGAATATATGACGAAAAGTGCTACGGCGCTAAACGAAAGATGGATTGAGATTAAAACGAATGTAGCTAGCGTCGCTGATAACCTAACTGGCGGTGACGATGACGCATTTAACAAAGGTGTTCAGACTGCCACAGATTTCACTGGGTCGGGATTCCTTGTGGCATTATCTAACATGGCTGCAGATTACGTGTCTAATGTTATGAACGAGGGGTCTCCGTCATCACCTGAAATAAACGTGATAGATGTTTTAAAAGCCGAATCCCGACCGTCATTTTTAGATATCACGGGTTACGCGACTAAAGGTACGCTATACGATACATCAAATAGTATGTACAATAAAGGTCAAAGTAATCAACAGACAATAAACGTTAACGCTAGTTTCACGCTCGATGGTCAGATAATCGACCGTAAAATTGTGAAGGTGGTTGACGGTATGGCACAAAACGCAATAGACGATATATCGTCGTCCACGGGGGGTTAAATTGTCCTTAATAAATATTTTTACGGCTAAATCACCGACGCTGAACGGTATCGAGTTTGACGCAGTTCTCGAAGACACGTTCGAAGCATCCGTGGAATTGACAGGTTATGAAATCGAACTAGGAGCACGTGCAAGCGATCATCGTATAATCAAACCGATGAAATGGTCGATAATCGGCGCGGTGAGTAACACACCGTTACAACCCGGTATAACTGATTTTGTCGGTGGTGTGTTGAGTAACTTTACTGATAGCGGTGTCGCATCGACAGTGGCGGGCTTATCTGCTGGTTTCCTCGCTGGTAGTACCGAAACCAGATCAAGCGCAGCGCTTGAAGAATTATTAACGTTAATGACCACGGGTGAACCGTTTGACGTTGACGCAGGTGACAAACAATTAGTTAACATGGTGATCGGGAATATTCGACGAACGAAAGACGCATCGAACGAAGGTGGTTTAATTTTCGAAGCCGAATTACAAGAATACCCAACGTTAAAAACGACAATCACCAACAATCAACCGATATCATCACAATTGAATCAAGACGATCCAAGTGCTTCACAAGCTAGCGCACTGAATAATATCGGCGAGCTTATCGGGTCGATACCGTCAGCAGCTACAGCGCTGTTAGTTGGAGGTGTTTTAGGATGATCACAATACCGTTACTAAGCGGGGCGAATAACGCTCACCAACAATTTACATTTCAACTTGGCGATAATTTTTTACAGTTCACAGTAAATTTTGTGACATTAACTGGTCCGTCGTGGTCTGTTGACATATCACGTGAAGGTGTTGAATTGATAAGTGGCGCAATGCTCGAACCGAACGCGATAATCACTGATAATTATAACGCCGATATAGGTCGATTGATTTTCGTCGGTGACGACGTGACGCTTGATAATCTTGGTGTCGATAATAAACTCGTGTGGTTGTCTGACGATGAGTAGTTACACGAAACGACAATTTGAATTATCGGTCGACGGTTCGGTATTAATCGCAGCTACTAACGGTCGACAGTTTAAATGCACGTTCGAAATACTTCACGATTTTGGCGGCTCGACGAGTTACGCTGATATTGCTATTTATAATTTAAAAGCCGGAACAGCGAATAAAGCGAATTTGAAAGGTAAGTCGATTTCGTTTAAAGCTGGTTACGAAGATTCAATCGATAATATTTTCACCGGCACGATTAAAAACGTACTTTACGAGCGACAAGGACCGTCGACGATAACACGTTTAATTTGTCGTGGTGGTAAACTCACAGAGGACCAAACGCAAATAAACGAGACGTTAGGACGCGACACGACCATTGTACAATTGATACGAGCTTGTGTAACTGCGATAGGTTATCCGATTGTAATGGACGACTCACAGTTCGACGATATTGACCCGTACGTGTACGGTTATCAATTGAGCGGTGACCCTAAGACGTATTTAGAGAAGTTGTCGAAAGCGCATGGGTTTAATTACGTGTTAGAAAACGACCGTATGATAGTTTTACGTAAAGGATACACACGTCAAGGTGATACGCACATCGTTTCGCAGTTCACAGGGATGGAAGGTATACCCGAGATAACAGAAATAGGCGTCGACGTTACGACGCGTTTAAATCCTAAAATTCGCATCGGTGGTAAGTTTCGCGTCGAGTCGAAACTCGCGACGTTTAATTTCAGTAACTTATATTTTGTGGACGTACCCGAAAGTGCTGGCCAAGGTGATCACAAGATATTTAAACTTGCGTACAGTGGCGATAGTAAAGGCGACGCATGGTCGACGAAAATAACTGGTTATCGGGAGTTGACACCGTCGTCGTAATGTAATATTATTAATTCGTCGAACAGTCTTAGCACCAAAGCGACGGTAAGTGTGTAATTGACCGCTGTTCGACAACCTCGGAAATTAGTACAGTTTGGTAGTACGCACCGTTTGGGACGGTGAGGTCAAAGGTTCGAATCCTTTATTTCCGACCAATTTCTAGAAGTATCAAGCGATGATAACGAGGCACTAGTTATTACTTTAATCGCCGTAAAAGCCGGATTGCGTGTCACAATTTATTATTTCTCTCGCTGCCTTTTAACCCTCTTATCGAGGGTTTTTTTTTATGGTATACTTCACAAATGAAAACATCGAGCCTCACAGAATACGCGAAACGAACATTTTACGAAATGATGAAGGACGTTGCGACGTCTATACCTGGTCACGTCTTGGCGTTTGACCCAGAGACACAACTCGCACAAATTCAAATTGGTATTGTCGGCGTAAAATTGGATAAAACCACTTTCATACCGTCGGCGTTGATCGAAGTACCAGTTCATTTCACGGGTGGTGATTTTTCGGCCGAATATCAAATTGATGTAGGTAATGAGGG
>TARA_R110002073_G_scaffold332629_1_pt1 | contig 29577 bp, 25 predicted proteins | sample TARA_R110002073 | Tara Oceans TARA_R110002073 (sample SAMEA4397174) | marine metagenome | biome: Polar Biome; feature: [DCM] deep chlorophyll maximum layer (ENVO:01000326); material: water (ENVO:00002006), including particulate matter (ENVO:01000060) such as... | depth 40 m | reverse complement strand
GCAAACTTTAGTTTGCACAAAAGGATTTTAATGAGGTGGCCCTGGGTATTTTTATATAGATCTAACAAATTGTCGTTTATCGATACTTCATTTATGCGTAATTAACCAGAAAGAAAAGCGGTTTTAATGCCATTAATAAATAATTGGCAAGCAATACCAGCAAGAATTAAGCCCATAATTCTTGATAAAACTTGCATGCCTTCTTCTTTTATAATACTAGAAATTTTAGGCGCAAAATAAAATAATAGACCTATTATAAAAGACAAAATAAGACATGTTATAGAAATGTAAGTTAAATCAATAGGGTTATCAAATTTTCTTGCAAATATAGTAACGGTTGTAATAGCTCCAGGTCCTACAACAATAGGTATAGCCAATGGTACTACTGCAACATTATTTGTATGTTCTTCATCTGTAGTTTCTTTATTTACGCTATGATCTTGAATTAAAGATAAGCCTGTTAAGAAAATGATAATACTTCCGGCAATTTCAAAAGAATATATCGCAATTCCAAAAAAGCCGAGTAAGCCTTTGCCTATGAATGTTACTATCAGTAAGATTATTGCAACAGAAAGAGAGGCTTTTATTGCTATTTTACGTTGTTCTGTTTCTGACTTGTTTTGGGTTAAGCTTAAAAAGATAGGTAAATTTCCAAAGGCATTGGTTATTGCAAATAAAGATATAGCAAAGTTTATTAAATCACTAAATTGCATTTTTTGACCTTTTTTATAATATTATGGTTATAAAATATTATTATAGTTGATAGATAGCCTCAGTCCCAGCTTATTTACTATAATAAAGATTAAAGGGAGAAATATAATAAATTACAATATAATGATTTTTTAATATGAATAAAACGCTGCTTATATCAAATAATTTATTAATGGTTTTTAATTTTTTAGGTTGCATAGTCTATATGTTTTCAGGCGCTGTTGCAGGACTTAGAAAAGATATGGACTTGGGTGGTATGATTGCATTATCTATAATCACCGGAGTTGGTGGCGGTAGTATAAGAGATGTTTTATTACACCGTACAGTTTTTTGGACAGAAAGTCATTGGTATATTACTCTTGGTATTATTGTAGGTATAATAGTTTTTTTTACTTATCATTACATTGATAAAGTTAAACCTAAGATATTTAATTATGTCGTAAATTTTCTTGATGCAGTAGGGTTAGTGCCTTTTATGATTGCTGGAGTATCAATAGCAAAAGCTTATCATGAGTCTGAAACTATCTGTATATTCTTTGGTTTGATTACGTGTATTGGCGGAGGAATTTTAAGAGATATATGCTGCAATGAAGTTCCTTTAGTTTTTAAAGCGCAATTATATGCAACTTCTGTTGTAATTGGCTCAATGATTTATCTTTTATTAGCACAAATTAATCCATTATTAGCTATTATTATCTCTGCTTGTTTAATTCTAATTACTAGAATTTTATCTATTACTTATTCTATTAACTTACCTACTCGGTCTCATATCAGGTATTAACTTACTATTAAAGTAGAAAAGCTTGGTAAGAAATATTTTGCTAAAATTATTAGATTTGGATATTTATTGACGTTATAATATATTTTAAATTTCTAATATAATAATAATAAAACATGAAAGTTCTACATTTTTATAAAACATTTTTTCCTGAAACTTATGGCGGCGTTGAACAGGTAATTGACCAGCTTGCTCAAGGAATGACAAAATTTGGTGTGAAGAGCCAAGTTTTGACAATAACTAAATCAAAAGAATTAACTTCAGGTGTGGTTAATGGTTATCCTGTGCATAGAAGCCAATCTTCATTAAGTGTTGCATCAACTGAATTTTCTATTCCGGCGGTTAGAGATTTTTATAAGCTTGCACAAGAAGCAGATATTATTCACTATCAATTTCCATACCCATTTGCTGACTTATTACACTTCATGACAAGAGTAAATAAGCCAACAGTAGTTTCATACCAATCAGATATAGTTAAGCAGAAAAATCTTTTAAGAATTTATAAGCCATTAATGTATAGGTTTTTAAATAGTGTAGATCAAATTATAGCTACATCAGATAATTATTTAAACTCAAGTGAAGTTTTACAAAAATATAAACATAAAACCAGTATTATTCCAAACGCATTAAATAAAGAAAGTTATCCTTTAATTGATTCTAAAAAAATAGATTATTGGAAAGAAAAATTAGGAGAAAAATTTTATTTATTTATAGGTGTTCCTAGATATTATAAAGGGCTTTATAGTCTATTAGATGCCGCTAAAGGAGCTGAATATAACGTTGTGTTAGCTGGAAGTGGCGGCATTGAGCAAGAGTTAAAAGATTATGCGAAAAAAAATAATATAAATAATGTTATTTTTGTAGGATCAGTTACAGAAGCAGATAAAGTTGCTTTGTTAAATTTATGTTTAAGCGTAGTTCTTCCATCACATTTAAGATCAGAAGCTTTTGGTATGGTTTTATTAGAAGGCGCTATGTATAGCAAGCCGTTAATATCTTGTGAAATAGGTACAGGCACTACTTTTATTAATCAAAATAATGTTACAGGTTTAGTTTCAAAGCCTAATAATCCTGATAATTTAAGAAAAGTTATGGATTATTTATGGAATAATCCAGATAAAGCCAAAACTATGGGTGATAATGCTTTTGACAGATTTAATGAGCATTTTACTATGGATAAGATGGCCCAAGATTATTTCAAAATATATCAGAAGTTATTGTGACGCATAAAGGCTCTTATTGCCTCTAAAGGTTGCTTTTAGGCGGAGTTTCATGTTATAATTAGTATGTGAAAAATATTATTTATATATAACTAAGGTATTGATTTATGGCTACTTCAGTTAAATTATCTGAAAATATGGTAAAAAAAGCAAGGTTGATGTCAAAAGTTCTTAATAGATCAGTTGCAGGTCAAATAGAATATTGGGCTAAAATTGGACAGTTAGCAGAAGAAAATCCAGATTTAACCTATGATTTTATCAAAGACTTGCTAGTGGCAAACCAAGAAGTAAAAGACAATGAGTTAACTCCATATAAATTTGATTAAAAAGTTCAGCTAATTTATGGAAGTATTACAGACTGCTATTTTCAGGAAAAAAATAAAAAAATTACATGCTAATGAAAAAAAACTTTTAGATAAAGCTGTAAGATCTATTCTTAATAATCCAAATATTGGAGAGTCTAAAAAAGGTGATTTAGCTCACATTTATATTTATAAGTATAAAATGATTAGTGCATTAACATTAATTGCCTATGAGTTTAGTGATGCAAGATTAATTTTATTAAATATAGGGACCCATGAAAATTTTTATAAAGAGTTAAAAAACCAAAGGAATTGAGATAAGTTTTTTTATGACAAATATTTCATACGCAAAAGAATTTGAAGATATTATTCTTTGGAATGTCTTTAAAGATATTCAACATGGCTTTTATATAGACATTGGAGCTTCTCACCCAGAAATAAACTCAGTTACCAAAAATTTTTATGATAATAAATGGACAGGTATAAATATCGAGCCAAGTTACCAATTTTTTTATAAATATTTAGACATTAGACCAAATGATATTAACTTAAATATTGCTATAGGCAATAAAAAAAGCGATAAAATAGAATTTTATGAAATTCTAGATACTGAATTTTCAACTTTAGATAAAACAGTTGTAGATAATTATAAATATTTTCAAAATAAAAATACTTTCAATCATAAAGTAATTTCAAAAACTTTAACCGAAGTATGTATAGAAAATAATATAAAAAATATTAATTTTCTAAAAATTAACTCTAATGGTAATGATATTGCAGTCATTGAAGGTATAGATTTTAATATAGTTAAGCCATGGGTCATAGCTATAAACTCTCAAAATAATCAAGAAACCAAGCAAGACATTGATAATCTTCTAGTAAAAAATAATTATAAACTAGCATTAAAAAGTGGTAATAATGATTTTTATTTATCAAATGATTATGAAGGATTGACTGAAAATTTTATTGACCCAATATATTTAATTAAAAATATTAAAATAACCAAAAATCATCAGTTAGTAGCAAGTTTACAGCAAGAATTAAATACATTAGAAAATAAAATTAATGATCGAATTTTCATTACTGAACAATTTTTTTCTTTGAGCTATAAAAACATTTTAAATTCTTTAGTGAATATATTAGACAGCATAAAATGTTTTGTTATTAAGATAGGATTATTTTGTAAAAGAGTCTTAAGGTTTTTTTATAGAAGATTAATTAAAAATATTTTTTTTAAAAAGAAGGATTCTTGTGCGAATAATAATTAATCTGGAAGGACTATATAAAAAAGATATAAAAATTTCTATTGATAATACTTATCTAGAGTTAATTAAGTTTTTAATACTTAATAAAAAAGATAATGAAATATATCTAGTATCTAGTGATAAGTTTTTAGAGCCTTTGACAAATTTACAAAGTTATTTTAATAATTATTTAGACAAAAAGTATTTTTATGTTTGGTGCGCAATTAACTCTTACTTAAATTTAAGTAAACATAAAAAGCAAAACAAGTTAACTCAAGCTAGTATTATTACAAACCTTGAGCCAGATGTTATTGTAAATATTAATGAACCTAATGTTGAGTTAATTAATAAAATTAAACAAATTAATTTGAGTTGTGATAAAGATAAAATATCTTTAATAAATAATAATAATATTTTATATCAAGCAAATAAATTTAATACAAATAAAAATGATATAGCAAAAAATATTATTTTAACTTTAGATTCTATTGAGTTGTTTAAAGATGCTGAATATTTAAAATCATTAACTCATAACAAAATTAAGTCTAAATTAGCAATAATTACTCCAGATCTTAATCTTAATTTGCAAACTTATATAGAATTAGAAAAGTTTAAAGAAGATTTATCTAAATATTATGATGTTAAGTTAATATCAAATATAAATAATCTTTCGATAAATACTTTAGATAAATATGATAGACATTTGTATATAATAGATAATGATAAATTATCTTATAAAACTATTTCTTTATTGCAAAAATATTCAGGAATAGTAATTTTATTAGATTTTAATTTACAAAATATTTATAGTACAAATAAGCAAATCACAAATACATTGTATAAATCCCATGGGTTTAAAGCTTTAATAGATTATGATATTAAAGGCGCTTATTCTGATTACCCATGTAATATAGATGTATTAGAGTCTTCTTTAGGAATTATTTCTTATGATATCAATCTACATAGTTTATTATCTAAATGGTATGAAATAAGTAAATATGACAAGTATAAATATATAGACATTAATGATTACAATGTGTCTGATTATGTTTGTTTTATTGAAAAAGCATATGGAAATAGTAAATATATTAAAAGTGTCAAAAATAATATTCCAAAAAGTTCAGTAAAGCAGCTTTTTGTAGATGTATCAGAATTTTCAAGACATGATCATAAAACAGGTATCCAAAGAGTTGTTCGTAATATATTAGAGCATTTACTGAAAAAACCACCAAAAGGTTATCGAGTTGAGCCTGTATACGCTAAAGTAAAAAAAGGTTATTTTTATGCAAGAGATTTTAGTTGTCAATTTTTAAATTTACCAAAATTAAATAATATCCAAGATGATAATATTATTTATAATCCAGGAGATATTTTTTTAGGATTAGATTTTTCTATTCATTACGTATTGCATAATGAATATTTTTTAAGAAAAATGAAATATCATGGTGTAAAAGTATATTTTAATGTTAATGATTTATTGCCTATACAAATGCCAAAATATTTTCCTATAGGTGTTAAAGATTTATTTATTAAATGGCTTGATGTTTTATCTGATATGGATGGAGTTAATTGTATTTCAAATGCAGTTGCTAATGATTTTTATGCATGGAAAGAAAACAAAAAAATATTAACAAGTCCAATTTCTAAAACTAAAGATATATTTACAACAATAAAGCCATTTAAAGTAAATTGGTTTCATTTAGGGGCTAATATTAAAACTGGTGCGAATGATATTGCGGCAAAATTATCGAATAATGAACAATTAACTATAAATAAGATTAAAGCACGAACTACATTTTTAATGGTTTCCACAATAGAGCCACGTAAAGGTTATAAACAAACTCTTTTGGCTTTTGAAAAGCTATGGGACTCTGGTATTGATGTTAATTTAGTTATAGTTGGTAAAGAAGGCTGGAAGGTATCTGGTTTAATAAATAAAATCAAAAAGCATAAAGAATTAAATAATAGATTATTTTGGTTAAATCAAATAAGTGATAATTATTTAAATGAGTTATATAAATCAGCTTCATGTTTGATAGTTGCAAGTGAAGGCGAAGGTTTTGGTTTGCCAGTTATTGAAGCTCAGCTGCATGGCATACCTGTTATAGCAAGAGATTTAATGGTGTTTAGAGAAGTGTCAAAAGGGGATACTTATTACTTTAAGAATGATAAATCATCTGATGTTATGTTTTTTGCAATTAAAGGCTGGTTAAATTCGTTTAAATCAAATAAAATAGATGATTCAGATAAATTAAATATCCTAACTTGGGCACAGAGTGCTGATTGTTTGTTAAAAGAAGTTGGGGTTTAATTAGTTTTATAAACAGTGATTGCAAATAATAAGGTATAAGAATAATGCGTAAAGCACTGGATGATTTTTCACAAGCTATTAGTAAACGACGTTTCTGGGTAAATTTTTCAATTTTAGACATTAAGCAAAAATATAGAGGAAGTATTCTAGGGCCTTTATGGATTACTATAAGTATGGCTATATTTATCTTTTTTGTTGGTCTTGTATATGCTCGACTATTTAACCAACCATTAACTGAAATGTTGCCATATTTATGTGCAGGATTTGTGTTCTGGAATTATATGACTTCGGTGCTCAATGAAAGTGTAGATGTTTTTCTACATGAAAAAGAATTTATTGATAATGTAAGTTTGCCATTTTTTTGTTACATATTTAAGTTATTTTCTAGAAATATTATTATATTTTTACATAATATCGTAGTATTATTTTTTGTTTTGCTGCTTTTTGGGGTTAAAATTAATTTATATTCGTTGTTATTTATTCCAGGATTTATATTACTTAATTTAAATTTATTGAGTGTAAGTATTATTCTAGCTTTTTTAGGTATTAGATATAGAGATATACCACCGATTGTAAATAGCATGTTAACCGTTGCTTTTTTTGTATCTCCTATTACTTGGAGACCTGAAATGTTGCAAAATTCACTTATATTAAAATTAAATCCTATCAGTTATTTTTTAGATATAGTAAGAACTCCTCTTTTAGGAGGAATACCAAGTATCGACTCTTATATAGTAGTTTCTATTTTTATGGTATTGGGATTCTTAGTGTCATTAAGTATTTTTGAAAAATATAAATCTAGAGTAGCTTACTGGGTCGTTTAGAAAGGAAATTTAGTTATGTCAAAAATTATTGCTCATGATATGAGCATGAGCTATCCAGTTTTAACAAATAGCTCTTTATCTTTGAAAAAAAAAATCATAAATTATTTATGTGGCAAAAAGTCATCTTTGAGTACAAGCTCTTTAGATAATATTACTTTTACTTTATATAATGGTGACAGATTAGGCCTTATTGGAATAAATGGAGCTGGTAAATCGACTTTGCTTAAATTACTTTCTGGAATTTATACTCCAAATACTGGTAGTTTAATCGTAAATGGCAATGTATCTTCTTTGTTAAGCTTGCAATATGGAATGAAACTATGGGCAACTGGTTATGAGAATATTCGGTTAAGATGCCTGTTAAATAATTTAAATGATAGTCAAATTGAAAAGATAACAAAAGAAATTGAAGATTTTACTGAGTTAGGTGATGCTTTAGAAAAACCTGTTAATACTTATTCTTCCGGGATGACATTAAGGTTATCTTTTGCAATAGCCACAAGTCTCAAACCTGATATTTTGATTTTAGATGAAGTAATTGGTACAGGAGATAATTATTTCTTAGATAAAGCTAATGCTAGAATGAAAAGTTTTATTCAGCATAGCAGTGTAATGGTTTTGGCTTCTCATTCTGAGCAGATTATTAGGCAGTTTTGTAATAAGGTTTTGTGGTTGGATAAAGGCGTTGTCAGAGGATTTGGTTGTACTGATGAGGTTTTTAAAGGTTATAAAAGTTTTATTGAGAATAAAAAAAAGATTGTTGTTGAAAGATAAGGTTATTTACTGTTGTAGAAATAAATTTATAATTGGCAGGTACTTTATATTTTTTAGTATTATTATGACTATCTTACATTATAATCACAAACTACCACTGAGAGAGTTATTAATAATATTACCATTTTATCTTTTGAGAGATAAGATTATTCCCAGTTTTATTTGTTTTTTGACTTTTTATGCGTATCCCTCTATAAATAGATACTTTTAAAATATTAAAAATAAAGTTTAGTTTACTTTTGCATTTTTTAATTATTGTTATAAGAGTGGAGTTAGGAAAGTTTTTAATTTTTATATTTTCTCTCATTAAATAAATATCAGCTGAAGTTACATCTTTTGATAATTGTACAACACTATAAAGATTATATTGCTCAACTATTTTCAATATAGTGGGTTTTGCCATTTCAGTATGCAAAATGTCAAAGGCAAAATCAAATGTAAATGCTTCTTTACGTTTCAATGCAATTTGAGCAAAATAAAATGGGACAAGTAAATTATTATTTGCTTTGAAAAGGTCATAATGTTCTGGGAAGATTTCTATCATTTCCTTTACCGTTTTAATCTGAGCAATAAAATTATTTAAAATTTGCTTATATTCTGTTTGACATCGAATAATATTTGAAAGGTGTTCTCCACTTTCATTAAATTCATGTTTGCGAAACTTAATTAAATGAGCATTTAAAATTTTTACATCATACTGATAAAATAAACGCACCCACATTTCAAAATCAGGAAGAGAGCGGAACGTTGGATTATAAAAGCCAATTTTTTCATAACACTCTTTCCTGATCAATATTGTTGGATGACACACACAGTTTCCTTTATTAAAAAAGAAGTTCATCCACTGCGTGCGTGTTTTTAAGTTTAGTGATGGAGTAAATTCATTTTGAATGATTGTAATGGGTGTACTGTTGGCATCAATAAATATTGGTAAAGCAAAAACTGCTCCTATTTTTTTATTTCGATCCAATACTGAAACTTGCAGTGCTAATTTATCGAGTTCCCACACATCATCTGATGATATAATAGCAAGATATTTGCCAGAGCATAAATCATAACATTGTTTTAAGGCGCCAATTGCACCTTTATTGCTTTTTAGAATTTTATATTTTATGCGAGAGTCCTTTTTTGCATAATATTTGATTATTTCAGCTGAACCATCGTCACTTGCATCATCAACTATTATAAGCTCAAAATATTTAAATGTCTGTTTTAACACAGACTCAATTGCTTCTCCAATCCACATAGGATGCTTATATGATGTCAACATAACTGAAATTTTAGTATTTAGTGTCATCTTTTAATTTCCTATATGTTTTTTTATAAAATTTTTTCTATTTTAGCATAATCTATAATTGAGTATTCTTAAAGAACTATGGTAACCGCATTTAAACTTGTAATGCTTGCAATAAACAATATTGTGTCTATTCTACTATAATTTTTTTATTTTTGAAGTCACATTTATTGGTCTTTTTTGAGGTAACTTGGCTATATTATTTGCAAAATAGCAAAATGTGATCTTTTGAATTATATTTTTTACAATTCATTGTATCAACACGTTTATTTTCTATTTTCATTTGACCTAAAAACTAATTAGTATACTGATGAATACGCGCTCACCAATGAATCTCTATTTTATAGAAATCTTAATCAAACAATTTGCTACTATTTTTTTTAATAGTAATAACGCCTTCTAACCTTAGATGTAATTGTCACCCTTAAAGAAAAGAATAGATTTTAATTTTTTAATGATAAAATCTATTTTAAAATTTGTTTTTATCAGATACTTAAACCAAATTTCAGATTTTGTGCAACTACGATCGTTCCACGGTTTAATATGTGTGGCGTAGTGTAATTGTATAGGATTTTCGTAGGCTTCCTTTAGTTCTTTTTTAGAAAAATTTTCCTCATCTTGTAAATCATCTAAATGATATTTATCATACATATAAGAGCAAGTCATGTACTTTAAATGTAAAAATTTTATTTTCCCATCAGAACATAAATTAAGTATATCTTGTTCTGGTTGAACCAGTCTATTTGTATTATTTTTCAAAAAGTCCAGGAAGTTAGTTTCCAACTCGCACTCTCGGATTTTATTTAAATTTAAAATAAGATATCCTGCTCCAATACCTTGATTGATTAACCACTGTTCTTTTTTGCTGAAATTTTTTTCATAGTTTTTTAGAAAAAAATCCATCTTATTTAACATTTTTACTCCGGCTAAATAAACATCATCTTTTTCATCAAACTCGGTGTAACTTTTGCTTATGTCTCCTAAAAAAACAACATCAACATCTGTTATTACTAATTTATCATATTGAGGAAATATTGAACAAGCAATTAACTTATAATACATCTCTTTTGAATAATGAGCTTTAGCTCGTGTTTTTGAAAACAAATTATCAAATCTATTTCCTATATTTATAAATTTTATAGATGCATTATTAAATTTAGTAACTTCTTTATATAGTTTTTTTTGATTTCTTTGAGTTACATCACTGTGTAAAACATATATTTTATAAAAGATATCTCTATTTGCTTTTTCTAATAGAGAATGTATTGCGACGGCAGATGGTATAACATAGTTATTATCATGGCATAGCATTATTGGTATTATATTGTCTTTTTTCATTTTATAATTTTGGAAAACTTTATATATTGAATATCATTGATTCTAGATCAACTTGTATTCTTTTAATTTCTGACTTTTTAATATGATATTCTTCTTTATATTTTTTTATATCTTGTTCTTTAATTTCTATTTTTCTTAAATCTATAGGATCTGAATTTTTCTTTTCAAAAACTGAATAATAATCATTAAATTTATAATCACCCCCCACAATTTTATCAGAAAAAATAACTCTTCTGTTCGGAATATTTAAACTATCCGCAGCAATTAATCCATGCATAGCAGAAGATAATATAAAGTCACAAGAGGCTATATTTTTCATCACTTTTTCAACAGGATCTTTGACGTTAATTATCAACATTTTATTTAATTTTATTTTATTCATCATCTCACTATTTTCATCTACATAATGTAAAATTATGCCAACTTCATATTTTTTTTTAACTTCACTTGTATCAATGTATTTTGCTACTAAAAGACCTGGGTCTCCCAAGCAAATTTCATCCAAATTTTTATTTAATATTTTTTCTAGTCGAGTTTTAGTTATTTTTCCTCTCGCACCCAAAACACGTACTTTTCTTATTAATTTTTCTTTTTTATCTTTATAATAATGTTCTGGAGAAATAAATCCAGATCCAGCAATTGTTAAAACTTCTTTTTCTCTTTTTTGAAATAGTTTATCATTTTGTTTTAAATATAAATCTAAGTGAGAACCTATAAAAACAACATTGGATTTTTTAGTATTTTGACACTTAATTAATGGTTTTTGTTTATAAAACGTCAACAACTCCAAACTAAGAATATCTCCAAAATTATTTTTATAATCAGAGTAAAGCAGTTTGATATCGTTAATATTGCTGTTAGAAAAATAATTTCTGAAGTCTTTTGAGATTTTTCTTGCCCAATATGCAAAATATTTAGCTAAAAACCACTTATATTCAGCAATATTGAAATGATTTTTATAAACTAGTAATTGTTCCATAAAAATATTGTTATAATTGTATCTAAATTCAGCATTAGATCTAAGAATATTTTCTACGGCCATTTTAATTTTTACAGCCTCAATACTACCTGAAAAGATACCTTTTCCTGAATAATTATAAACTGACATTACTTCGTCTATATAAAATAAATTTCCCTTAGAAAGAAAATACCAATATGAACAACTATCCCAAATAAGGCTTCCTTTATCTTTTAATTCTTTAAAATCTATACATGAAGTTCTCATTACTCGGCTAGATATATGTACTTTTACAAAATTTATAGACTCAAATTTTTTAGGAAAAGAATACTTTTTTTTTATGTTATAATTTTCTTTTGTAAATATTTTATTATTACCATTTGTATCTTTTATTAAAGTGTTGTGCCCGCAAAAGCTACAATCTGAGTTATTATCTAAAATATCTACTTGTTTTTGTAGTTTGCTCATGTCACACCAATAGTCATCACCTTCAACAGAAGCATAATATTCTGTTTTAATTAATTTTATACCTTTATAGACATTTTCAATTGGTCCAAGATTTTTTTCTCTTAAAATATGTTTTATTTTTTCTGGATATTTCTTTGCATATTTGTTAACAACATCTGTTGTTTTATCTGTTGAGCAGTCATCAAGAACATTTATAATTAAATTAAAATCTACTTTTTGTTCTAAAACAGATTTTATGCATTTTTCAATATATTTTTCATGATTATAAGTTATTATAAGTACTGTAAGTTTATTTTTCATACATGGAGTAATCCTTTTATGATGTCACATATTTTTTCTACTCTTTTATCTTCTGACAATTCACCATAAAATGGCAAACATAAAATATTATCTGCAATTTTATGTGCAACAGGAAGATTTAAAGGATTTGCTGATTGATAATTCTTGTAACATTTAAAGTCAGAACATAGTGGAAAGAAATATTTCCGAGAATGAACATTATTTTTGATTAAAAAATCATAGATATCATCTCGTGATATTCCATTTTTGGGGTCAATGATTATGGGAAAATACTGCATTGAGTTTTTAGTATTACGCGGCATTTCTGGAATAGTTATAGCATCTATTTTTGAAAGTTCTGTTTTGTAAATTTTTGCTACTGCTTGGCGAGAAATTTGCTCATCTTCTACCATCCCTAGGACAGCACGCCCCCAAGCGGCTTGAAGCTCATTAATTTTACCATTAATTCCAATATCATAAATCAGGTCTTTTGTTTTAATCCCTTCTTTAATATCTTCCGCATTTTCAAATTTTTTAATTCCAAAATTACGCAACTCATAAATCTTTTTACCCAAAGCTGTATCTTTATAAATTAAAGCTCCCCCTTCAATAGAGTTAAAAAGCTTTGTTGCATGAAAAGATAACATTGTAACATTTCCATACTCACAAATTGATTTGCCTGAAATCTTCGTTGTAAATGCATGAGCTCCATCATAAACAACACGTAAGTTATATTTTTTTGCCAAAGCATCAATCGCAATAACATCACATGGAAAACCATAGACATGTACGGGTAGAACAGCAGATGTTTTGGATGTGATAGCTTTTTCAATTGCTTTTGGGCACAAAGTCATAGTTTTTTGCTCTATATCTGCAAAAACAGGGATTAATCCATTCCAAGCAATTGAATGAGCAGTTGCAGCAAACGTAAATGGTGTTGTAATAACTTCAGATCCTATAGGTAAATTCAAAGATTTTAACGCTACTATCAAAGCTAGTGTTCCATTATTAAAAACAGATGCGTTTGAAACCTCTAAATACTCAGCAATCTCTTTTTCAAAAATAGCATGTTGTTTTCCCATATTGGTAATCCACCCAGAATCCATTACTTCCTCAAATAGCTTAAAAATATCTTCTTTTTTTGGCATAAGAGGCTTGGTAACAAGAATGGGTTTTTCAAACTTATATGTCATTTTCTTTACCTAACTTTTTTAAAAACTGCGTTTCCAAAACTAGTAAATCTTCACAACGACTTTTTATCCTTTTTGCAGGAGTTCCAACGTAAATACCAAATTTTTCTGTTGATTTTATAACCAAAGATTTTGCCCCAACAATAGAACCTTCTTCAATAATCACGCCTGGTAAAATGATTGAGCCACTCCCAATTTGAGTATGCTTTTTAAACGTAACTTTTGCCGAAGATAATGAGCGATAAATATCATCCACTAGAGGCCCTATCATAAACTGTCCTGAAAAATCGTCACTAATCGCAAATACAGTACACCTTGGAGATAATCCTGAGAAATTTTGCATTTCAATGCCTGCGTCACCAGAAAATAAATAAGTGCCCGCACTAATATGAATGTGAGATCCTAGTTTAATCTTGCCTGATAAAATACAAAAATCATCCACACGTACATTATCACCAATTTCAATTTTTTCAATACCATAGAGACTTGCATTTCGACTGATGAGAACTTTTTTTCCAAAAGATTTAAAGCCTAAAGTCTTAAGTTCATCTGGTGTATAAAAACTACTCACTTTTATTCCTTTATTTAATATAACACTACATTGTTTTCAAAATGATAAATGTTCAATAAGACACACCTAACCATGCTTTCCGAATGTTGAGGGCATGCTCCAAATAATGACTCTTTAGAAATTAAGTGGGCTCTAAACATATTGATAAGAACTGATAAGGTATAGTTTTATTTTTTTAAATGAACTTTCAATATTTAAAATACCGTATCATTCACATATTTAGTTAGTAATGAAAACGAATGAAAACAAACTCTTTAAAAATTTTAAATTATAAGTATACTTCTTCTTGCAAAAGCACAGATGACACTTAAAGTATTTAAATGTTAAATCAAAAAGGACTTAATAATCAAGAAAAATTTAATCTAAATAATTTTTTATTGCAACAACAATAATTGACAGTAGTAAATAACTTATTTTAGAAATAAGGTATTTGAGTTATATAAAAATTGTATGTAAAATGAAAGATAAGACCTAAAACACAAAATGCAGCTATGCACAATTCTAATGTTACCCCTTAAGATTATTGTATGATGACGCAAAAGAGGAGTATATGTAATACTTTAAAAATTATAGTATTCTGAAAAATGTTTAATTTTCAATTAACTGTTATTGAAATGAGTATAAGCTCTCTAGTTAAACGAGATGAGTTATATTTATATAAATAAGATTATTTTGCATAAAGTTAACATGATGAATATGCAAAATATATTGAAAATATTTAGTACTGCTTGTAGTATTGTTTCAATAAGATTAAAAATTAATAATTTAAGGTATGAGTAATGAAAGGTATAATATTAGCAGGAGGAGAAGGAACTCGTTTATGGCCTTTAACTCTTTCCATTTCAAAACAATTACTCCCAATTTATGATAAGCCAATGGTTTATTATTCATTGTCTGTTCTGATGTTATCAGGTATTAAGGATATTTTACTTATATCAACTCCTGAGCACTTACCTTTATATCAAAAATTGTTTGGGAATGGCAATAATTTAGGTATTAATATAGTTTATCAAGAGCAATCAAAGCCAAGAGGGCTGGCGGATGCTTTTATATTAGGTGAAAAATTTATTGGCGATGATAATGTATGTTTAATATTAGGAGATAATATTTTTTATGGTCATGGCTTTACTGGAAAATTGCAAAAAGCAGCATCATTAAAAGAAGGTGGTGTTATTTTTGGTTGTTACGTAGATAATCCTAATCGATATGGGGTTCTAGATTTTAATTCAAGCGGAGATGTTTTAAGTGTAGAAGAAAAGCCTATAAACCCTAAATCAAACTATGCTATTCCAGGACTTTATTATTTTGACAACAAGTGTGTTGAATACGCAAAAAAGGTTAAACCGTCAGCTAGAGGTGAAATTGAAATCACATCTGTAATTCAAAATTATATTGAATCTAACAATTTAAAAGTAGAATTATTAGGAAGAGGCATTGCTTGGTTAGATACAGGTACACATGAAAGCTTAATGGAAGCTTCTAATTTTGTGCAAACTATAGAAAAAAGGCAAGGGTTAAAAATAGCTTGTTTAGAAGAAATCGCTTATAATATGGGTTTTATTACATTAGAAAAACTTAAAAATAATTTAACTAATATTAAAAGTAGTGATTATAGAGACTATCTAAAAAAAATTATAAAAGATTTATCAAGTGAATCTATTTTGGTTGCTTAATACTATTATTTTATATTGATATATGTCTATTATTGAAACACAAACAGGTATTAAAGATTTAATTGTTATTAAGCCGACAGTCTTTACAGATAGTCGTGGGTATTTTTTTGAAAGTTATAATAAACAAAAATATTTAGAGTTAGGAATTAAGGCTGATTTTGTTCAAGACAATCAATCTTACTCAAAATATGGCTCAATTAGAGGGCTGCATTTTCAAAAAGGAGAATATGCTCAGGCAAAATTAGTAAGAGTTGTTCAAGGTAGTGTGTTAGATGTTGCTATTGATTTAAGAGTAGACTCAGAAACTTTTGGTAAATCTTTTTCTATTAAATTATCTGGTGAAAATAAACTTCAAGTATTTATTCCTAAAGGTTTTGCGCATGGATTTTCTGTTTTATCAAAAAATGCTATTTTTGAATATAAGTGTGATAACTTTTACAATAAAAATAGTGAAAGTGGTATACTATTTAATGATCTAGAGTTAAATATTGATTGGCAAATTTTGTTAGATAATCAAGTTGTTTCTGATAAAGATAAAGAATTGCCTAGTTTTAATGATTACAGGAATAACCCATGTTTTTAATAATTGGAAGTTCTGGACAACTTGGTTCTGAATTAAAAAAATTTTATTCTAAGACCGATGCAATATTTTCTACTTTTAAAGATATTGATATTTCAAATTTTTCTAATATTGTTGAATTTGGTAAGAGCCGTAATATAAAAGGGATTATAAATTGTGCAGCATATACTAACGTTGATGAAGCTGAAACTGATAAGCTTGAATGTGAAAAAGTGAATATTGATGGTGTCAGGAATTTAGTTAAATTCGCTAATATCAGAGAGATTCCTATTATACATATTTCTACAGATTATGTTTTTGATGGTTGTTCTAATTCTAAATATAAAGAAGATGATAAAACCAATCCTCTTTCTGTATATGGTTCTAGTAAATTAGAAAGTGAAAAAATTTTTATGGAGCTGGCTAATTCTGGAGCAATTATTAGAACTTCATGGCTATATTCTGAATTTGGTAATAACTTTGTTAAAACTATATTAAGATTATCAAAAGATAAAGATAGTTTAAGTATAATATCAGACCAAATAGGATCACCTACTTATGCAAATGATTTGGCTCGAATTATTTATTGCATGATGCCAGAAATAAATAATTATCATCCAGAAATATATCACTTTTCTAATGAAGGAGTTGCTTCATGGTATGATTTTGCTTGTGAAATTGTATCTCAGCTAAAAATAGATATACCTGTTATTCCTATATATACAAAAGATTATCACGCTGCTGCAGTTAGACCAAAATATTCTGTTTTAGATAAATCAAAAATAAAAGCAAAATTTAATATAGAAAATTATCATTGGAAAGAATCATTAGGTAGATGTCTAAAAAGATTGTAGAAGGTACTGTATTTTTAAAATTAAATAATAATAACTTACCAAATAAATTTTTACAGGCTTTTAATATAAAGTATAATATTATTTTAACAGGCATTTAAAAATTTTTTGAAATAACTCATATGCTTTTTAATTCAATGCATTTTATATTACTATTTCTGCCTTTAACTTTTTTATTGTATTTTTTCCTAAATAATTTAAGACTCATTGTATTAGGTAAGATTTGGTTAGTTATAATGAGCTTATTTTTCTATTCGTATTGGAATATTTATTACTTACCTCTTCTTTTGGGCTCGATAATATTTAATTTTTTTATTGGTAATTTATTTGTGGCTCAAAATGTTTTTTTGAATTCAAAGTTATCACGTAAATTTACTTTGCTAATTGGAATTACATTAAATTTAATTTTATTAGGGTACTATAAATATTTTGGTTTTTTAGTTAATAACACTAATTATCTGTTTAACATTGATTATTCGATACCTGAGATAATATTACCTTTAGGAATCAGTTTTTTTACCTTTACACAAATAGCATATTTAATAGACTGCTACAGAGGAAAGGTCTTAGAGTATGATATTATTAACTACTCGTTATTTGTAACTTTTTTCCCTCATTTAATAGCCGGACCAATTTTACATCATCATGAAATGATGTCACAATTTGCTTCGCCATGGACTTGGTATATTAGACATAAAAATATAATAAAAGGATTATTTGTTTTTAGCATAGGTCTGTTTAAAAAAGTAATTATAGCAGACACCTTTTCATATTGGGCAAACCTAGGTTTTAATGGTGCGGTTAAATTAGATTTTTATAGTGCCTGGGTTACTAGCTTATCATATACTTTTCAAATATATTTTGATTTTAGTGGATATTGTGACATGGCTTTAGGAGCATCACTTTTGTTTAACATTTGGTTGCCTATAAATTTTAATTCTCCATACAAATCTCTTGATATTCAAGATTTTTGGCGTAGATGGCATATCACTTTAAGTAGATATTTACGTGATTATTTGTATATTCCGTTAGGGGGCAATAAATGCTCAACCTCAAGACATTATGGTAATTTAATATTGACTTTCTTAATAGGTGGCTTCTGGCATGGGGCTAGTTGGATGTTCATCATATGGGGAGCATTGCATGGCATAGCTCTTGTTATACATAGAATATGGATTAGATTTGGAGTTTCTTTACCAAACGCATTCGCCTGGTTCATCACTTTTAATTTTATTAATATTACATGGATATTTTTCCGTGCTGATAATATGCACACAGCTTTGCATATAATTAAGTTAATGTTTAACCCCAATAAAATTTTATTACTATCTGAAATTCCAACAATAAATTTAAGCTGGGGCGGCTGGTTAATAGATTATATAATTAATTATCTGCCAATTGGATTAGCAACAAATCTGTTAAGTTCTTTATTTATTGCAATAGCTTTTTTTATAGTACAAAGAAATAACTCATTTGAAATAATTACAAAAATAAAATTTAATTATTTGAGTACTTGCTTATTTGTATTACTATTCTCAATGACCTTATACGCAACTGTATTCTCGACTAACACTGAATTTCTTTATTTTAATTTTTAAATATTTTTATGAGGAAAAAAGTTTTATTTTTTATTATTACTTCATTGGTTATTTTTAGTATAATCCCCGCTGTTAATATTATTTGGCAATTTAAAGATAATAAGTTTAGAATACCAAACTTTTTTAATATAGATTTTATTGCATCTAATATTAATAGTTTGTTTTATAAACTAGGGATTTCACTAAATCCAAATCAGGCTATTATTGGAAAAGAAGGTTGGATTTTTTTAGGTGATCAATATGGGCAAGCAATTACATCAAGACGAGAAGGAATAAATTTATCGTCATATAATGAAATTATTACTCAAGGTTTTTATCTTTCATTATGGGATAAGTATTTTAAGTCTAAAGGGGTTCGCTCATTTAAAGTATTGATAGGTCCTGATAAAGAAACTATTTACTCTGAAAACCTACCTAATTGGAGTAAATTTAATATTAATGAAGTAACAGACACATTAATTTTTAATGACCCTTTAAATATCTTTATTGATCCTAGATTAGCAATTATAAACGCAAAAAAGAATTATCCTGGAAACCTCTATTTTAAAATAGACACTCATTGGAATGAACTTGGGGGATGGTTAGGTTATTTATCTTTATCAAAAGAAGTATCTAAGACTATACCTGAGTTGAATTGGTTAGAAGAAAAAAATATTCATATAAATGACAAAAAAAATATTAACAAAGGTGATTTACTACGTTTTTTAAAGATTAATGGGTTAATTAAGGATCATAGTATAGAAATAGATATTGATTCTACTCAACCAATTACATTAGAAATATATAACCTAATAACAAAAAAGAAAAGCATTTATAATGAAAATATCCCAGTAGAAATTATAGAGGATCCAATTTTAGTAAGCTCTAAAAATGCATTAAATAATACAAAGGTATTATGGATAAGAGACTCATTTGGTACAGCTATGTCAAAATTTATGGCGACAACTTTCAATGAGGTTGTTCATGTGCACAAAGGAGCTTTAAATTCAGATAAACTAGAAAAGCTAGTAGATGAATTCAAACCAGAAATTGTATTGGTTACTACTGTTGAAAGAGATTCTAAAAGATTTTTATTGTATCCTCCGCCTGCGACAGTTAATTTAAGTATGAATAGCATCTTTTTTTAATTAATATGATAATATTTTATTGTGCCTAATTGACAAAAAGAGCATTTCGGCAATTAAGGAGTATTAAATGGTTACTTTTACGGCAATAGTATATGATTTTTCTGATAAAAAATTAGGGTATTTAAAAACAAGATTTGAACTTAGAGCATTTAAAAATATTAAGGTTGTAAAGATAAATTTTAAAAAAAATTATAATTTATCAGATATAAGCTCTGATTATGTTTTTTTTATAAGATCAGGAGATTTTTTATCAAAAAATGCATCTAATCTGTTATTGGATGCTATAAGAAATAATCCTGATTTAATTTACACAGATGAAGCAATAATAGGAAATAAAATAAGCAGATTAAACTTTTACAAACCAGATTACTCTAAAGACATGTTGCTTTCTATAAATTATTTCAGAAATTTATTGGTTATAAAGAATGATATATTACAGAAAATAAAAATAATTAAAAAGAATGATGATAAGACTTTTTTTTATGATTTAATTTTAAAAGTTATATCAATTTCACAAAATATTTACCATATACCAGAAGTTTTATATTTTTCAAAGGTCGATAAAAAGCAAGTATCTTATAGTGATTTTTATCAAGATTTTGACCAAATAGCAGGTGAAAAAGATTTAACAACTTATTGTATTGAGAATAACTTTTTTGATGAAACTGTAAAGTCCGGATTATTTCATGGAACTTATCGAGTACAAAGACAAATCAAGGGTAATCCGTTAGTTAGTATTATTATTCCATTTAGAGATCAGCATGAGTTGTTAGATAAATGTATTAATTCAATTTTATCTAAGTCAAGTTATAATAATTATGAAATAATAGGAATTAATAATGGATCTGAAGAGAAAAAAACTATTGAGTTAATGAAGCTTTTAGAAAGTAGTAGTTCTAATATTAGTTTTTATGACTGTGATATTCCTTTTAATTATTCAAAATTAAATAATATTGGGGTAAACAAATATTCAAAAGGAGAATATATAGTTTTACTTAATAATGATACAAAAGTAATAAGTGAAAATTGGATTGAATCTTTATTAGAACATGCCCAAAGACCAGATGTTGGCGTTGTCGGGGCAAAGTTATTATATCCTGATAACACTATTCAGCATGCAGGGATTATTACAACGTTGCATAATAATTATACAGGACATATTTTTAGAAATTTACCTGATGAACAGCCAGGGTACTTTTTTATGCCGAATGTAATTAGAAATTATAATGCGTTAACATTTGCTTGTGTAATGATAAATCGAGAAAATTTTAATAAACTTGATGGTTTAGATGAAGAGCTTTTGGTTGCGTATAATGATATAGATTTTTGTTTGAGAGCTAGGAAATTAGGATTATTAAATATATATACTCCTTATGCTAAATTATATCATTATGAGTCAAAATCTCGGGGGGTAAATGATACTGATGAGAAAAAAAATTTAGCAAAAAAAGAAAGAGATATAACTATTGCTAAGCACCCAGAATATTTTGCTAAAGATATTTATTTCAATGAAAATCTGTCAACTTTATCAGATGAATGTACTGAAAAATCACCTGCTCCTATTTTAGTGCTTTTATATATTAAAATTTTAAGAAAATTAAAGAATATTTGTTATACTAGTGTTCTCGAATAAAAATAAAAAGGATTAAGCATGAAAAATGAAATTCATTCTGTAATTTTATCAGGCGGAGTAGGAAGTAGATTATGGCCTGCATCAAGAGAACAAGATCCAAAACAATTTATAAAATTAAATGATGGATTAAGTTTTATTCAAAAAGCATTTGAAAGATGTTTAAATTTACCAAATATTTCTAGCATACTAAATGTAACAAACCGAGACTTTTTATTTAGAATTAAAGATGAATATCAAGATATGGTAGAGTCAGTTAAAGCTAAAAGTAATAAAAAAATTGATAGTAATTATATTCTTGAGCCTTTTGGTAGAAATACCGCACCTGCCATTATAGCAGCAGCTCTTAATATAAAAGCATTATATGGTGAAGACTCTATAATGTTAGTTCTTCCATCTGATCATATAATCGAAAATCAAGAAAAATTTAATGAAGCTGTTTTTGAAGCAGCGAACTTAGCTAATTCAGATAAAATTACATTATTTGGTATACATCCAGATATACCTGAAACAGGTTATGGTTATATTCAAGCTAAAGGTAATGAAGTTATTCGTTTTGTTGAAAAGCCAAATTTAGATAAAGCTAAAAAATATTTAGCATCAGGAGATTATCTTTGGAATTCTGGTTTATTTTGCTTTAAGGCAAAGACTATTTTAAAAGAAGCAAAAAAATATTGTCCAGATATTTTAGCCGATGTAAAAAAATGTATTAAATTATCAGAGGTCTCAAAAGGTAATGCTTATTCTGTTTTAGAGTTAGATTCTGAGACATTTGCTAAAGTAATAAATGATTCTATTGATTACAGTATCATGGAAAAGTCTGATAATACTGCTGTTGTGTCATGTGACATTGGCTGGAGTGATGTTGGTAACTGGAATGCTATTAGTAATCTTCACAAAGAAGCAGATAGTAACGGGAATGTTATAAATGGTAATATTGTTTTGCAAGATGTAACTAATAGTTATATCGAAAGTAAAGATAGAGTTATTGGAGCATTAGGATTAGATAATTTATTAATTATTGATACCAAAGATGCTTTATTAGTTGCGAGTAAAGATAAATCGCAAAATGTAAAAGATATTTACACAAAAGTAAAAGAATTAGGGTGTGATACTTATAAAAATCATCTTAAAGTTCATAGACCATGGGGCACTTATACTGTTTTAGAAGAAGGTATTGGTTTTAAAATTAAAAGAATTGAAGTGATGCAAGGTGAAAAATTAAGCTTGCAAATGCATGATCATCGATCAGAGCATTGGGTTGTGGTTAGTGGTGAAGCTAATGTTGTAAATGGTGACAAAGATTTAGTTTTAAAAGAAGGTAATTCTACTTTTATTCCTGCCAAAAATAAGCATAGACTTGCTAATTTAACTAAAGAGAAATTAGTTATAATAGAAGTTCAAGTTGGCAGTTATTTGGGAGAAGATGATATACATAGATTTGATGATGTGTATGGTAGAGTCAGTAACGGTTAATTATTAATTACAAATTATTTTATTTTAGGAAAGCATATGAAAACAGCTGTCATAACAGGCATAACAGGCCAAGATGGAGCTTATTTAGCTAAACTTTTATTAGAAAAAAATTATAAAGTATATGGTACATACAGAAGAACAGCATCAACTAATTATTGGAGATTAGATGAATTAGGAATAAAAAATCATGAAAATTTAGAATTAGTTGAGTATGATTTAACTGATTTTAGTTCAAGTTTAAGACTAATAGATAAAACTAAACCGGACGAAGTATATAACTTAGCTGCGCAAAGTTTTGTTGGAGTATCTTTTGATCAACCAATAGCGACTACACAAATTAATGCCCTTGGGCCATTGTCTTTATTAGAAGCTATAAGAACAGTAAATCCAAAAATTAAATTTTATCAGGCATCAACTTCTGAAATGTTTGGTAAAGTTCAAGATGTACCACAATCTGAAACGACAGTATTTTATCCAAGAAGTCCTTACGGTGTCGCAAAAGTGTATGCTCATATGATGGTAATTAACTATTGTGAATCTTATGACATGTTTGCAACATCTGGTATTTTATTTAATCATGAATCACCACTTCGTGGTTTAGAATTTGTTACTCGTAAAATTACTGATGGTTTAGCGAGAGTTAAATTGGGTAAACAATCTCATATAGAAATTGGTAATATGGATGCCAAAAGAGACTGGGGTTACGCAAAAGACTATGTTGATGGAATGAGGCTTATTTTACAAGCTGAAAAACCTGATTGTTATGTTTTAGCAACTGGACGTACTGAAACTGTAAGAAGTTTTGTTGAGATGACTTGTAAAGCTTTAGATATTAATCTTGCATGGGAAGGTACAGGTGTTGATGAATTAGGTTTTGATACCAATACAGGAAAAGCAATTATAAAAATAAATCCTAAGTTTTATAGACCTGCAGAAGTTGATTTATTAATTGGTGATCCAAGTAAAGCTAAAAAAGATTTAGGCTGGCAAAGTAGTACTTCTTTAGAAGATTTATGTGCAATGATGGTTAAAGCTGATTTAAGAAGAGTTGAAACAGGTATTTCTTTTTAATTTATGCTGTTTAATAGCCTTAGACCGTATTTGTTATTGCTGTTAATTATAAATTTATTACTGTTTCAAATATATAGTTTGAGCAGTATAAATTTATATATGCCATTTTCTTTTTCTGGAGATGCATTAGTGCATCAAGCAGCAATAAAATCAATGCTTGAAGAAGGTTGGCTGTTAAGAAGTAACTATATTGGAATGCCTGATGGATTTAACTGGTTAGATTTTCCGGCTTTTAATTATAGTGTTTTACATTTTCTAATAATTAAAATGTTAAGTGTTTTTTCTAGTAATTCAGATTTATTAGCTAATGTTTTTTATTTATTAGGTTTTTCTTTGATAGCATTATCTTCTTTTTGGGTGTTTAAACAAAATGATATTTGTAACTCTTTATCAATATCATTTGCTGTTTTATATGCATTTGCTCCATACCATCTGTATAAACAGACAAATCATTTGTTGTTATCAAGTTATTATACTATTCCTTTAGTTGTATTAGTTTTTATATGGCTGTTTAAAGGAGAGATTCATTTTAGTTTTCATGAAAAGAAAATTACCGCAAATACCAAGTTTTGGCTGAGTATACTTTTTTTGTTCGTAATGGCTATATCAGATGGATATTATACAGCTTTTTCCTTGATGTTTTTGTTTTTTACTGTAGTAATAAGTTTCTTTTTTATACAAAATTATAAAACCAAAGAATTATTGTTTTTAATATTAATATTTTTTGCGGTTATGTTTATTTCTTTTGGAACTTTGCAGCTTTTTGTTAAATATAATGAATTTGTGAATGGTAAGATTAATATATTTGCAAAGCATTTTATCGAATCTGAGCATTATGGTTTAAAAATTAGAAGTATGTTGTCTACTGTAGAAGGGTCTATTTTTAGTGAAATATACCCCAACTTTATGCATTTATTACGAATTGAATCTCCTGGTAATTTTAGTGAAGCATCTTTAATAGAGTTTGGACCAATTGGCGCTATAGGTTTTATAACTTTATCTTTGTTGTTCTTATTTCATAAAAAACAGGTTTACTTTAATAGATTGGGAGTTGATAATCAAAAAGATATTAATATGCTTATTGGCCTCAGCTACTTGAGTCTCTTTGTTGTTTTATTTTCAGTAAAGGGTGGCTTGGCAACTATCTTTGCCTTGTTTTATCCAAGTGTAAGAGTTTGGGCTAGAGTTTCTATTATATTACTTTTTATTTCTTTTTTTTCTATAGGTTTTCTTTTAAATCTAATAAAGAATATTAGTTTAAAGAGGAGCTTATCTTTTTTAGTTTTAATTGTTGGTATTTTAGGCCAAGTTCCTTATAATTGGTTAATACATGGTATTGATTTTGATAAGGCCAATCAGAAAACTTATATGGAAGAAGCTAAGTTTGTAGAAGACATTACTAATAAAATAGGAGCAAATTCTAAGGTTTTATATATTCCAATGTACTGTTTTCCTGATAGAGATGCTATATCTAGAGATTTACAACCATATAAAGATTTGATGCCATACTTACATTCATCAAATAATATACAATGGAGCTCTAATTCTGCTGAAGGAAGAAATAGCTGTAATCTTTTAAGAAATATTAATAATATAATTTCAGTGAACCTTGATTTGGCAATAACCAAAATAAAAGCGGCTGGGTTTAATGGTATATATATTGACATATCAGACGATATTTACTTGAGAGCTAAAAGCGAAGAATTTTACAGAACTAAAAAAATATATCAGGAATTACTTAAAAAATATGACGGCAAAGCATTATATTCAGATAGCAGAAATCAGGTTTTCTTTAAATTAACATAATCTATCTATATGACGTTTTAAAGTGATGTATGAATAATTTAAGTTATTCTAATAAAAGAGATAATTTATTACTAAATTATAAAAATACTATGCATAATATTATTTTTGTAAGAATAAGTTTTTAAAAAAATTTTGACATTATATATTAATAAAAAATAATAAACTAAAGAATGATAAATGATAAATGATATTATATCAATAGTTATACCTGTGTATAACGAGAGCAATAATATTAGCAATAATATTATTAAAATCATTAATATAATTAAAAAAAAATGTGTTAATTTTGAGATTATTATTATTGATGATGGCTCAAGTGATGATTCTGTCATAAAAATCACCAGATTATTTGAACAGTATCCTTGCATAAAGCTAATAGAGCTTACTAAGAACTTTGGTAAAGAAGCTGCTATATATTCAGGTTTGAAAGAATCAAAAGGAAATGCTGCAATTGTGATTGACTCAGACTTGCAGCATCCTCCAGAATTAATGTTAGAAATGCTTTCATGCTGGAAAAATGGTAATTATCTAATTGATGCGGTAAAACGCAATAGAAATGATAATTCCTATTTAGATAAAATATTCGCAAAATGTTTTTATTATTTTTATGGTAAATTATCAGGGTTAGATATAAGTGGATATACAGACTATAAACTTTTAGACAGAAAGATTATAGACTATTATTTGTCAATGCCAGAAAATTTTAGATTTTTCAGAGGGATGATTAATTGGCTGGGTTTTGAAAATAAAAAAAATTTTTTTGATGTTGTCAAGTTACCTGGTCGAAAAAGTAGATGGAGTAAATTAAATCTTATTAAATACGCAATTAATAATATAACTTCATTTACCATAATACCGCTGCATATTATTACTTTTTTAGGCGTCATAACAATGATAGTCGGGTTATCTTTAGGATTAGTGTCATTGTTTCAAAAAATACATGGAGAGGCTATTGTTGGCTTTACTACAGTGAATATTTTATTAATTTTAATTGGTGGCTCTGTTATGACAAGTTTAGGTATAATAGGGCATTACATAGGAAAGATATTTGTTGAATTAAAATCAAGACCAATATATATAAAAAAAATATTAAAAAAAGAGGGTGAATCTGATAGTGAAATGGTTATTTTTAATAGTTATAGCAGTGGTATGCAACGTCGGGGCTCAGATATCAATAAAATTATCTAGTATTTACCCGCAATATTACATTAAAAATTTTCTTATAGAAATATCTCCATTAATTATTTTGGCGTTACTATTATATGGAGTAAGTTTTCTTTTAATTATAAAAATATATGCAGTTAATCAATTTTCGGTTATCGTACCTATACTAAACACATCAATTTTTTTGCTAGTTTTTCTAGCTAGCAGTTTCATTTTTAATGAAACTATAGGCCCAATGAAATTAACAGGTGCGACTTTTATTATATTGGGAATTATTTTTATTTGTTTAGAAAAACAATAAAATAAGTATGCCCCTCATATTTTTTTGGTTTATTACTATGTTGCAAATAATAATTTTTTTCTTAATGCTATTTAATAACATATCATTTGCTGAAACTAATGATTTATTATTTCATGATTTAGATGATAAGTTGCAATACTCAAGTTTTAATCAAAAAGATATTGATACTTTTAGAAAAGAGTTTAATAAGCTTGAGTCAAAGAGTAATGATTTGTCTTCTTTTCAGATTACAGAAATAAAGTATGATGTAAATAGTAAAAAATTTATAGCATCAAATGTAACTTCTAATTTTTTTGCTTTAGAGCGAGTAACAATAATGCTCGAATTTTTAAACAGTAAAATAACAAAAAAAACTCATTTAAATAAAAACTTTTCATTTTTTGTGTCTTTAGCTGATACAACAATCTTACCGGATAGATTTATAAAAAATTTTGACCTGTCAAAAGTTCCTTTTATGTTGTTTGACTTAAGTAAAAAGAGCTTTGAAAGAGATACAAAACTTACATTTTTAATGCCAGATTTATATATAATTCAAAATATCTATGAGAAACAAAGAAAGAAAATAATAAAAACAACAATGAAAAAAAATTACTTTGCAAAAAAAGATTTAGGCATATGGCGTGGGTCACAAACAGGCGGGGCATATAATTTAGAAAAAAAAGAGGCATATCCTAGAGGTAAATTAGTTTGGTTTTCTCATAACAATCCAACATATGTAGATGCAAGGTTTATATCTTATTCCGTTCAAACCGAAGATTCTAAAAGTGGCAAGAATTACATGGTATTAATGAGTAATACTTTTGGAAGTAAACCAGAAAAATATTTTATGTCGTTTAAAAATATGACTATGTATAAATATAATATATCGTTAGATGGTAATGTCTCGGCATGGCAAAGGGTTCCATGGATATTAGGTAGCGGAACAGTTTTATTATATCACTCAGACTTTGTCCAATTTTTTACACCATATTTAAAAGAAAAGATACATTATGTTTCAATAAAAAAAAATATGTCAGACCTAAAAGAAAAAATTGATTATCTTAGGAAAAATCCTTTTATAGCATATCAAATTACAAAACAAGCTCAAAAATTTCAAAAAAAAGTTTTAACAAGAAATTTTATTATTGATTATTATGCAAAAGTTATCCAAGGAATTTCAGATAAATTTGAGTCATAAAAATATGATGCATATTAGGCTAAGGCTAGTTCAATTATATTTCACAAGTAAAATTGTTATAACCAAATAATTTTAAAGTATGCAATGAATATTAACTACATTGCCATCTGCTATAATATAAGTCAAAATATAAAGCGAATTTAAGAGCAATTTAGAGATATAGAATGAAACTACCTATTGGTATAGATGATTTTAGAGAAATAATAGAACAGAGAGCGCTCAATTAACACCATCTATAAAAGTAAACTAATTTATTAAATAATATAATCTTTAAATATCTAAAAACCTCAGTTCGATCTAAGAAATAACCAAATGCTCTCTGTCATCTATAGAAATAGATGGTTTCTTAGGCTGTAAACTGTATGCAACTAGTCCAGATATCATGTTTGTAATAAAATTATTTACACTACGATGACGAGTATGCTCTATTTGAGAAATGTTTTTTAATTGATCATTTACTGTTTCTATAACTGATCTTTTGCGCAGTAAAATTTTATCTTCAATAACCATTAATTTATTTTTCATGGTTTTTTTAATACTTGTCACTAGAGATATACCTTTTTGGAGCAGCTTATCCCTTAGCTTTTCTGATATATATCCTTTGTCTCCAATTAATTTACCATATAATTCTTTAGATAAATCTAAAACAGGTTTCCTATCATCGCAGTTAGCTTTTGTGATTTTAACTGCTAATAGCTCTCCTTGATCATTAATTATGATGTGCAGTTTAAAGCCAAAAAACCAGCCCATAGTTGATTTACCTATTTTAGCATTATTTTTAAATACTTTATTTCTCGAGATTCTTTTATTATTACAAACTGATATTTTCGTTGAGTCTATAAATGATATTCCTGTGCATGAACCCATAAGACTTATTAAAAA
>TARA_R110002073_G_scaffold15953_3_pt1 | contig 29594 bp, 29 predicted proteins | sample TARA_R110002073 | Tara Oceans TARA_R110002073 (sample SAMEA4397174) | marine metagenome | biome: Polar Biome; feature: [DCM] deep chlorophyll maximum layer (ENVO:01000326); material: water (ENVO:00002006), including particulate matter (ENVO:01000060) such as... | depth 40 m | reverse complement strand
GTCGACAGCATCAATAGCTGCTTTCCCATTACCAACCAATTGAGTTCTAAAGGTGTCGTTAGGCTCATCAGAACCTTCACCAATAATTGGAAAGGCAGCATTATTTAAAACCACATATCCTTTAGAAATCCAAAAAATTGGAGAACCCGAAGAAGGATATACAAATCTGTTAGGGTTGGTTGTGCTTTGAGAGGCACTAGCTTTATCTTTATATTCTCTTGGATATGCCCATAAAATCATAGGGTACTTCTTTCCTTTTTCATAATTTAAAGGAAGATATAAAGTTCCTTCTAAATCTAACCCATCATCTCTCTTATAACTAATAACACGTTTATCAACTTCCTCAAGACTTTTAAATGGATTTGCAAAAGCAGTAATGGCTGTAAGACTTTTCTTCTTTTTGATATTTCGAATGTAATAATTAGGGTATTCTGTTTGAGATTCAATACGGACTAAAATTTCTCCTTTTTTCATGTCAATAGCTGAATTTAAACGTTCAAGTTTGTCGGTATATTCAGATTGATATAAGCGCTTTGTTTTGTTTGTTTTTACATTGTATTCATCAATAAAAGGAAACTGTCCTTTTTTAGAGAAGCCATCTCCCATCAAAAAGAGTTTATTTCCATCCATTTCTAAAGTATAACGACCGAACTTATTTTTAGAGGTAACAAATGTTCCAGGATCGCTGTATACATCTTGGTAACTTCTATCTGTAATAATTTTAGCCTCGCTTTTAGAGTTAGAAGGGTTAAATACATATGTTTTTGTATTTCTGGTATTCCACCAGTAATCGTAAGCTAAAGCGGTATTGTCATTTCCCCATTCAATACCAGAAAAACGTTGTAGCGTTTTTAAAAGCAGTCTAGGAGTCCCATTAAAAGGGGCGTTTAACTCATAAGCAGCGTCTCTATATTTTACCTTTACTTTAGGATCTCCACTGTCTAAAGCTTCTGCCCAAACTAATGTTGCTGGCTTGTCTGCACGCCATGACATATTACGCTTTCCTATTCTGGTAGCCATAAAACCTTTTGGTCTTACTTCATCTAAAGGAACTTCATTAACTTTCTTTACAAGTTTTCCATTTAAGTCATACACATTACTTTCACTTGGAAATCGTGTATAAGTTACTAGATAAGAAAATGGACGTTTGATGGTTGTAACCATTACATAATTTCCATCAGGAGAAAAACTAATGCCTCTATACATGTCTGCAGGTAGAAATTTTTCACTCTTACCATCGATAGATACTTTTTTAATTTCAGACAATGCTAGTTGTTCAAAATTAAATTCGTCATTAGGAGTTTTTAATAAATCTTGGTACGTTCTATTTTGTGCTTTAGATCCATCACTTACAGAAATTGTAGGCCCTTTTGGCACCGCTATCGAAGTATTAATTAATGGTTTTCTATTGTCAGCTAATGTTTTCACTAAAAGATGTTTATTGTCTTTAAACCAACTAATAGTACTTCTCATATTTGCGTTACTATTGGCATTTGTAACTTTTTTTACAGTCCCTTCTTTGATATTTAGGATCCAAACTTCCACACCTGTTTTTGTTGTATTCAAACAAGCAATCATACTTTCATCTGGCGACCAATTAAAACCGGACAAACGCGGGTTCTCAGGTAGGCCTTTAACTTGAGTTGCCTCCTTGTCACCAGTTTTTTTAACCATTAAATTGGTGAAAAATGTGGTACGACTCCCAATATTAGTTACTGGGTTAATTCTAAGCCCTGCCAATCGTAATTCTGTTTCTGAAAGTTCTGCGATTGATTTATATTGATTTCTGTATATAAGTACCATATACTCACCTTTACTATCAATTTGAACTCCGGGGGCTAATGGAGCATCTGCTAATTCCAAAATCTCTTTGGACGGTTTTTGATATGTTAAATTTTCTTGAGCAAACGAGTAGCTTGCTAAAAATAAAATTGCTAAAAGAAATTTAGTTTTCATAAGTGTTTGGTTTATATGAAGTTAATTAAAAAGGATACTAAAGGTACTAAAAAAAGAATAGTCGTTCTTTAGCTATCAGGTAATAGTTTGATATCATGTGATTTTAAGTATTCTCAGCTGCTTTATTCTGAATTTAATTTAAATATAAAGAGTTTTGTATTTTAGCTATCTTTAACAAGAACAAACAACAAATTCAACGTATATGTATAATTCTAAAATTACTGGATTGGGATATTTTGTGCCCGATAATGTTGTAACAAATGATGATTTGAAGCAATGGATGGAGACGAGTGATGAATGGATTCAAGAGAGAACAGGAATCAAAGAAAGAAGATGGATAGATCCAGCAACAGGAGAAACTACATCTACCATGGCAGTAAAAGCTGCTAAAACTGCTATTGAGAGAGCAGGATTAACCAAAGATGATATTGATTTTATTGTATTTGCAACCTTAAGTCCAGATATGTATTTCCCAGGAGGTGGAGTGAGAGTACAAGACATGTTGGATATGCCAACGGTTGGAGCTTTAGATGTTCGTAATCAATGCTCTGGATTTATTTATTCACTTTCAGTAGCGGATCAGTTTATTAAGACCGGAATGTATAAAAACATTTTAGTTATTGGTTCTGAAAATCATTCTGGAGGACTAGAACGTTCTACTAGAGGAAGAAATGTAACCGTAATTTTTGGTGATGGGGCAGGGGCTGCTGTATTGTCGAGATCTGAAGAAGAAGGAAAAGGAATTTTGTCCTCTCATTTACATTCTGAAGGGAAGCATGCAAAAGAATTGGCGTTAGAAGGTCCTTCAACTGGTCGTTGGGTTCCTGAAATTCTAGCGGAAAACAATCCCGATGACGAATCGTATTTCCCATATATGAACGGACAATTTGTGTTTAAACATGCGGTGGTTCGTTTTTCTGAAGCTATAGTTGAAGGTTTAGAAGCTAATGGACTTCAAAAAGAAGATATCAATATGTTAATTCCACATCAAGCGAATTTGAGAATTGCACAATTTATCCAGAGGAAATTCCAGTTGAGTGATGATCAAGTATATAATAACATTATGAAGTATGGTAATACAACAGCCGCTTCTGTAATTATAGCTTTAACTGAAGCTTGGGAGAAAGGAAAAATCAATGACGGAGATTTAGTAGTGCTAGCTGCTTTTGGTAGTGGCTTTACTTGGGGAAGTGTGGTTATTAGATGGTAATAAGAATAAAATAAAAAAGCCGAAGCAAATGCTTCGGCTTTTTTATTTTATGAAGAACTAAAATTAATTTTGTGCAGCGTACTGACCAATTAAATTTTTAGTAACTGTTTTTAAATCACAACCTGTATGTTTAATTCCTATTACCTGAGGATATAATCTAGTGTCAGCATCATAAATCTTTCCTTTTACTACACCTATAGCTTGTAAAAATACTTGGTTAATAGAAGAAGTGATTTCAGAGTTAATTGGTATAACTGCAGTAACTTCTTTGGATTCAATTCCAACTACCTCATATCCAACACTTCCAGAAATTTCTCCCCTTCGAGCAGCATCACCTAAAGCAACAAGGCTACTGATGTCTATATTATTTCTTAATGCACTTACATTTGCTACAATTCGTAAACCAACGCCAATTTTTGCATAACCAACACAGCTATCATTTCCATCTCCGGTAATACTTTGAATAATGTATTTATTATAATCGATGATTAGACGATAAGTTCCTTTTTTTATAGACCTACCAGAATACAAGTAAGAAACAGTACCATCTGCATTAAAGCGTTGAATGGTAGTTTGCATAGACTCATTAGGTATGAAATTCAAAACAGATTGTTTATCCATTGACATTTGCAATGTAGATTGTGCTTTTATCTCATTATTAGAGGTAGCACTTATAACATCTGCTTTAATCTGAATCGGTGCAATTGGAATAAAGTCGATATAATTTTCCGCAGTTACTGCGTAGTTTGCTGATTTACTAGAAAGAATTTGAGCTGAAATACTATTTGTAAAAATAGCAATGCATAGCAATGTGAGGAATTTTTTCATTTCAGTTAGTTTATTAAGATTTTTTAGATATTCAAATCTAATAAAAAAAAGAAAGTTTTTTCTGTTTTAAATAAAATATAATGCACAGGATATTAACAAAAAAAAAGCCGCATAAAGCGGCTTTTTTCCTTGGTTTTTATGATTTCTTTTTAGAAGAATCCGCCACCACCTTGCTTCTCATTGCTGTCCCTTCTTCTTCTAGATTTAGCTCTGTTTTTTCCTCCACCAAATCGGTAGTTAAACCCTAAATAAGTAGTTCTACTTTCCCATTGAAATTTACCGTTTTGCACGAAAGGATTAGTAGAGTTAAACTTAAACTTCATTCCTCTAAAGATATCGTTAGTTCTAAGGTTTATAGTACCTTGTCCTTTAAGAACTGTCCAGCTTGCACCTAAGTTTACCATCCACATATTGTCTATATCCCATTGGATATCTTTTTGTGGTCCTCTATACATTGCGAACAATTGTAATCTTACGTTTTTAGAAGCTCTAATGCTGTTGCTAATCCTTGCATTGAACACTTCATTTGTTACTTCAATCTGAGTAGGCGTAGGGTTTGTGAAATCTACAACTCCTAATTGTTTCTGTGAATAAAAATCCATACTCGAATTAATCCTCCACCACTTATTTACTTTATAGTTAAATGAAAACTCTAAACCGTAAGCATCTGTATCGTTAAAGTTTGTATGCGTTAAAAGTTGTGCTACATCAGGATTTGTAGGATCTGCAGTTGTTACTTGAGAAATTACATCATTAATCTTTCTGTAGAATGTTCCGAAACTTAAAGATCCACCTTTAATTTGTCTTGTATAGTTCAATTCAAGTGAATTGGTGAATTGTGGGATTAAGTCTGGATTACCAACTGAAACTATTAAAGGAGTACTCCATTCTCTAATTGGATTTACCTGTCCAATACTTGGTCTGTCTACTCTTCGGCTATAGCTAAACTGAAATTGATTTTTATCTGAAGGGCTGTAAGTAAAGAAAGCAGAAGGGTATACTGTGAAGATTTCATCAGTTACTCTTTGTGTTGCTTGCCCTTGTCGGTTAAAAATACCTTCTATTTCATAATTCTCAATTCTAGCTCCTAACTGCATTGTTACTTTTCCAAAATTATGACCATAGTTAACATATCCAGAATAGATATTTCTTTCGTAGCTAAAATCTGAATTCCCGATAGGTTCTGTTGTTAATACATTTCCACCACCATCAAATGTTAAGGCTCTCTCTTGATCTGTTACGTTTGCATTTTTAGTTTCATTAACTCTGTATTCTAAGCCTAATTCTAACTTCCCTTTTTTAGAGACAGGATTTGTATAATCTAAATTGATTAATGTGTTTTTTCTATCGGTTGTAATATCATTCGTATAATTCAATAATTTAAATCCAGGATCAGTAGAAGTTTGTAAACTATTACTGTTATTTAGAAACTGAGTACCATCTGTTTCAGAAAATGTAGCTTCCATTTCTAAATTGTGCCCTTTTTTAGCAAAATCATGCTTATAATTTAAATTGTATGTACTCGTAGGGTTTTCATTTTTTTGAGCATTAGGTGCAATGATTGTTTGAACACCACCTATAGTTACAATTGTTGTACCATCATTTGTACCATCAGATTTGTTTTGATTTGTGTAGAACGACAATGTGTTTTTATCATCTAAATAAATATCAGCTCCAAATTTGAATAAATGAGATTCATTGTTTCCAACAAATAAAAAATCTTGTTTATTAACACCTGGTCTTTCTACAAGACCAAAATTGTAATTGTCCCCTCCATTAAAACCATAGTTCATGAAAAAGTTAACTTTTCCTGTTTTATAGTTCATATTTGTAGAAGCATTGTAACGTACGTAATGCCCAGCAGTAACACCAGTATCTACACTACCGTTAAATCCTAAGTTTGCATTTTTGTTTAGAATGATATTAATAATACCACTCATCCCTTCTGGATTGTATTTTGCAGATGGGTTAGTAATTAATTCAACACTTTTAATAGAAGTTGAAGGAATTTGTTTTAACAATTGTGCCGCAGGAACGTTTGTTGGTCTTCCGTCTACTAGTACACGTACGTTAGAATTTCCACGCAAACTAATTTGTCCAGTTTGACTGTCAACACTAACAGATTGTACATTGTTTAATAATTCAGAAGCAGTAGTTCCAGCTGAAGTCAAATCTTTTCCAACATTGATAACTTTTCTATCTACTTTTTGAATAACAGTTGAAGTTTCTGCTCTTACAACAACTTCATCTAATTGAGCACTGTCTTCTTGTAGTGGAATAGTACCTAATTTTAGATTTCTATTTTTACTAGTAATGTTAATTTGTCTAGAAAAGATCTTGTATCCTATGTATTGTACTTCAATAATACTATTCCCTTCAGGAATATCTTTTATTCTAAAAAGCCCATTGTCGCCAGTGATTCCACCAGTGATTACTTTTTTCGCCATATCTCTTACTACAATATTCACATAAGGTAGTACTTCTTTCGTTTTTTCGTCTATTACTTTTCCTGTGATAATTCCAGGCTTTGCTATTTTGCTTTTTGCTAACTGAGCAAAGGAATTTAAAGAAACAGTTAACATACATAAAAGCATTAATTTTTTCATTTGGTTGTTTTTTTAAGTGTTTGTTTATGATGTCTAGTAGACTTCGGATATCTTATATTTGTTACCTAGTTTAACACTGTTTAACGAATTCTTAACATATGTATAGAAAAACACTCGTCTTAGGAGCTTCTTTAAAAAAAGAACGATATTCTAACATTGCTATTCAGAGGTTGAGGGCTAAGAATATCTCTGTAGTTGCCCTAGGAGCTAGGGAAGGAGTTGTTGGAGATGTGAGCGTTGATGTAGGTAGAAAAATCTATAAAGACATAGACACAATTACATTATACCTTAACCCAAAACGGCAAAGTGAATATTATGATTATATTGTAAGTCTAAATCCTAATAGAGTAATTTTTAATCCCGGGACAGAGAATTTAGAATTGATAAATTTGCTTAAGCAAAAAGAAATTTTCCCTGAAGTTGCTTGTACATTAGTTTTGTTATCCATCAATCAATATTAGTTTATAGATATGAAAAATAGATTTGTAAGAGTTAGCGTTGTAACAATCATTGTTTCACTTTTTTATTTCATCATTTTTACTGAAAAAACAATAGATACTCCAATTGACGTAGAGCCTGAATTAAAAGAAAAAATAGATAGTGATTCTAAAATTGATACGCTGCTAAATGAAAAAGGATATGTAGTTGTTGGTAAACCTAATACTGTTAAACTAATTAGAGTTGCTGATACTGTTAATCATAAAGATTTTCACATTGTAGGAATACACAATAACAATGCAATTATAGCGAAAGAAGAGGATAAGGATAATTTACAAGTATATGTTAAGTTCTCATCATCGTCATGGTTGAATGAAGAGGTAGTTTCCGTATATAGTGGAAAGTTAGCAGATCCAGATTTTAAGTCTAATCCTGAAGCGAAGATGTTTGTCACTCGTATTACAGAAGGATGCAAACAAGGAATTAATTTTGCAGGTCACTATACCTTAATTTATTGGGGATGTGGAACTTCTTGTCAGTATGGAGTTGTTGTAAATCGTAAAACAGGAGAGATATTCGATGGATATCAATCTTCTTTAGGGTCAGAATTTAAAAAAGAGAGCAAGCGAATTATTATCAACTCCGATATGATTGAAGATAATGCTCAATATATTCCCTTGTATCAACTTGAGAAATTTAAACTACAGTCTTGGGATGGCGTTAAATTTACAGCTATTAATTAGATAGAAAATACTTTTCCGGCATCTGAAAGTTCAACATTTTCAAATATCTCATTTGCTTCTTTTTTAAATAAAGAAGTGTCGGGATATCGATTAGAATAATGCCCCAATATTAATGTTTTTACATGAGATGCTTTGGCAATTTTAGCAGCTTGTTTTGCTGTTGAATGCTTTGTCTTCTTTGCTAAATCTTCACGATCAGATAAGAATGTAGACTCGTGATATAAAAGGTCAGAATTAGCAATGATTTCTACAATATCTTCTTTGTATGCTGTGTCACTGCAATATGCATAACTTAAAGGTTTTGGAGGGTTCTTTGTTAGAATTTCGTTTTTTAAAACTTCACCATTAGAAAGGATGAAATCTCTTCCAGCTTTTAAGTTATTGTAATCGCAAACTTCTATTTCATTGTAGTTTTTAATCGCTTCAGTATCTAACTTTCTGGGTTTCAATTTTTCCTTAAATAAAAAGCCATTGGTGTAAACTCTATGACTTAGAGGAATTGTTTTTACCTTTACTTTATCATCCTCAAAAATCAATTCACTTTTTTTAGAAGTTAATTCATGAAAGATAATTTCAAATTTCACGTAAGATTTTGAATACTTTAGTTGAATGTTAATTAACTCTTGGATTCCTTTAGGACCAAAAACATGTAGTGGTTTTTCTCTATTTAAAATTCCAAAAGTAGAGATGAGTCCTATCAACCCAAAAAAATGATCCCCATGTAGGTGTGAAATAAAAATATGATTGATTTTAGAAAACCCAACCTTATACTTACGCATTTGACGTTGTGTTCCTTCGCCACAATCAATTAAAAAATGGCGAGAATTAATTTCTAAATATTGAGAAGTTGGGTGTGCATTTACTCTTGGAGTCGCAGAATGACATCCTAAAATAGTGAGCTCTATACTCATTTAATAACAAAACGTTTAGAAACGAGTTCCTTCCTGTTTTGTATTGCGTAAATATACATTCCTGATCGTAAATCGTTTTTGTAAAAAGGAATCGAATTTTTCCCTTGAGTAACTTTATGTCTTTTTGTGTGAACCGTTCTTCCAAGAACATTCTTTACACTAAAAACAATTGTTTGATTAGAATCTGAAACAAAAGTTATTTTCGTTTCTGAAGCGAATGGATTAGGCACAGCAGACAACTTAGTTAGCGATTTTTGAGAAAATGCTAACGTGGCAGTAAAAAGAAAAAGAGTAAAAAGTACTTTTTTTATCATACAGTTTGTCTAGTTAAAAACCTAAATCGCGTTCTATTGCTTCCATCTCCAAAATATCTTCTGCTTCTTGCAATGTAGGAACAATATTAAGAATTTCTGGAAAATTATCAATATTAATTCCTGATTTTATTACTACAAATGATATGCCATTCGACTTACAATCAGTAGCTATATTCAAAAATAGCGATTTTTTTTCTTCGTCAATGTTAAGATTTTCAGAAACTTCAAGGATTAAATGATTCGATGTAAGTTCATCGATACTAGCTCGAAAAGTAGAAAAGGAATCCTTATTGATGCCAACAAGCGTATAATTATCTGTCTTTTGAATTTTCATGATTATCGTTTAATCTGTTGTGCTAACAAATAAATAACAGCCATACGAACAGCTACTCCGTTCTCTACCTGATTTAAAATAATAGATTGGTCTGCATCTGCAACATCACTTGTAATTTCTACACCTCTATTAATAGGCCCTGGATGCATGATTACTATTTTCTTTCCTAAGTTATCTAAAATTTCTTTGTTAATTCCAAATAGCTGTGTGTATTCTCTTGTAGATGGAAAATATTTAATATCCATGCGCTCATGCTGAACTCTTAGAACGTTTGCTACATCACACCATTCTAAGGCTTTTTTAATATTTGTTTCTACTTCAACTCCTAGGCTAGTAATATACTTAGGAATTAAAGTTGTAGGACCACAGACTTTTACTTGGGCTCCTTGCAATTTGAGAGCAAAAATATTAGAAAGCGCAACTCGAGAATGCAAAATGTCACCGACAATGACAATCTTTTTTCCTTTTACTGAGCCCAGCTTTTCATAGATTGAATAACTATCTAGTAGAGCTTGTGTTGGATGTTCGTGTGTTCCATCTCCAGCATTGATTATTTTAGCATCTACATGTTTAGACAGAAAAACTCCTGCACCAACATTGGGATGCCTCATCACAACAATATCTACCTTCATAGATAATATGTTGTTTACAGTATCGATAAGTGTTTCTCCTTTTTTTACAGAAGATTGACTAGCAGAAAAATTAATTACATCAGCAGAAAGTCTCTTCTCAGCCAGCTCAAAAGAAAGTTTTGTTCGGGTGCTATTCTCGAAAAATAAATTGGCAATGGTAATGTCTCTAAGTGATGGAACCTTTTTTATAGGTCTATTAATAACTTCTTTAAAATGATTGGCAGTTTCAAAAATAAGGTCGATATCATTTTTAGTTAGGTATTTAATCCCCAATAAATGTTCTACGCTTAACTGCTTCATAATTATTTGTTATCTATATAAACTGCGTCCTTTTTATGTAATTCTTCCCAATTTACGATGACGCGTTCTTCGTTAATTGCATCAACCTGCCTTCCTCTGTAATTAGGCTGAATAGGTAGATGTCTACTAAAACGTCTATCTATTAACACTAGCAATTCTACATTTTCTGGCCTTCCGTAGGATTGAATAGCTGTTAAAGCCGCTCTAACACTTCTTCCAGAAAACAAAACATCGTCTATAAGAACTACTTTTTTATCTTCTATTAAAAAATCAATTTCTGTATCTGTTGCTTCCAAAGGTTCGTCTCTTCTTCTAAAATCATCTCTGTAAAAGGTGATATCTAAAAGACCAACATTAAGATTTTTAATTTTATAATCGGAAGTTAAAATATCGGCGAGCCTCTGTGCTAAATAGGAACCTCTTGGCTGTAAGCCAATTAAAACAGTTTCAGAAAAATCGTTGTGGTTCTCAATTAACTGACATGCCAATCGATGTAGGATAATTTCTATTTCTTTAGAGTTCAGTAAGACTTTTTTGCTCATGAGAAATGTGTCATTTAGCTATATACGCTAAAGCACGACAAAGCTAATGTAAAAAAAGATATGAGCAAAATTTATCTTCTCAAATCAATTTTAGCACGAATTTTGAATTGTTAATTAAATTGTTGAAAACAAAAACAAGGTTACCTGAAGATAATTAAGAGTAATAGTAACTTTAAAAAAGTAATTCAAATCATAATTGCATATGCCATTGTCTAAGTTTGAATCCATGCTAAAAACCAATAGCGTTTATTTTTTCGATTTGGTTGAATTTGAAGAAATAATAGTTCACTACCTCGACTCAGGAAAACATTCTCTTGCTAAGAAAGCTGTTAAACTAGGATTAGAACAACACCCGTCTTCCATAGACCTTAAGCTATTGGAGGTAGAGATTCTTATTTTTGATAATAATCTGGAGAAAGCAGCTAAACTTGTTAAGAGAATAGAGATTTTAGCTCCTAATAATGAAGAGGTTTATATTCAGAAAGCAACCATACTTTCTAAAGGAGGGAGTCACCCTGAAGCTATCCAGAATTTAAAAGTTGCCTTAATACACGCCGATGATAAAGTAGATATTTGGTCTTTAATGGGAATGGAGTATTTATATTTAGACGACTTTGAAAATGCTCGGTTGAGCTTTGCTAAATGTATTGAAGTCAATTACGAAGACTACTCTGCATTGTACAATGTTGTGTATTGTTTTGATATGCAAAAAGATCATGAACAAGCAATAAGCTTCTTAAATTCATATATAGATAAAAGCCCATATAGTGAAGTTGCATGGCATCAATTAGGAAGACAATACTTCGTAATGAATATGTTTAAAGAAGCGCTAACCTGTTTTGATTATGCAGTTCTAATTGACGAATCTTTTATTGGAGCATATTTAGAAAAAGCAAAAACATACGAACAACTTAGTGAGTTTGAAAATGCTATTGAAAACTATATGATTACCCTTGAGTTAGATGATCCTACTGCCTATGCTTATGTTAGAGTTGGAGAATGCTATCAGGAGTTAAATCAGATAGATATAGCAATTAGTTTTTATAAAAAAGCGGTTCATGAAGATCCTTTATTGGATAAAGGATGGATTTTATTAACCAATGCATACCATTCTGAAAAAGATTACCAAAAGGCATTGTATTATATTTCAAAAGCATTAAAAATAGATGAGTCAAATGCTTTGTATTGGAGAAAGTATTCCGAGATCAACATAAAATTAAGTTTTTATGAAGAGGCTATAAAAGGCTTTGAAAAATGTATAGAATTAAAAGACGAATCGATTGAAATTTATATCGCTTTATCCGATGTATTACTTTTTATAGGAGAATTTAACGATGCTCTTAAGATGATGATCAATGCTCAGAAAATCTATAAAGATTTTGCTGAAATTGAATATCGATTGGCAGGATTATTCTTTGTGTTAAATAAAGAAAATTATGGAATTACTCATTTGATTAATGGGATGAAAGTCGATTTTGGTTACCATTCTATTATTCAAGAATTATTTCCAACAGTTTATGATAATTTGAAATTTAAGAAAATAGTAGCTGATTATAAGAAAGCTACAGAGTAAAAGGGTGTTTAATTAATTTGAAGAAAGCCGATTTATTAACGGCTTTCTTCTTTTTTAAGATTTATCTATTAAACGGTCTCTCATTTATCCAATGATATCCCCTATTAACCAAGAGCATTTTAGTATGATCTATTTTTGTTAAGTTAATAGAAATAGAATCTTGTTTATGGGTTCCTTTTAAAATTAACTGATCGTTAAGCTCTGTGTAAGTCATGTGAAATACATTTGTTGTATCTGATCTAGAACTTAATTTTAACGTATCGTTAGATACCTTTACTGTATAGTAGACAGAAGAATCTTGCATTGTTCTTATGCCTGACCTTCTTTTATCGATGATTAATTTTCTCCAACGAAATTGATCTGTTGTTAAAGGAGTTAATGTATCCTTATTTACAGCAAAATGATCAACTTCATAAATCCCGTATAATGCTGGCTTGGGACTTTTCTTTCCATATAGCTTTTGGCCTTGATAACCGGAACTGATTTGAGAGTATAAGAAGTATGTGATAAACAATGCTTTTACAATATATCCTGCAAGACGCCATTTTCTATTTTGAAAATAATGGAGATGCCTTTCAATGTCTACAGGTTTGTTAAAAATAAGGAAGTTAAAAACTCTTTTATATTGGGGTGTTAAAATGTAAAAAGCAATTAGGAGAAGGTGAGTGGAAAAAAGTTTTACAGGAACATCGTAACTGTAATTTAAGGCTGCAACAGTTGCCATAACTGCAATAGATACAATGCACCCTAGAGTAACAGTTCTTCTATATAATAATAAAAGTCCTCCAAGAACTTCGCCCATACCTGTATAAATGGTGTAACTATCCGAGAATTCCATGAAGTTCCAAACCAATCCCATTGGTGATGATTCTCCATATGTTTTTACCAAATCAAAAAGACTTAAGTCAGAAAACTGTAAAACAAATACTTTAGCAAATCCATAGATTAACATAAAGAAAGCTAGATAATATCGAAGCCATACAATTAGACCTACAGACAATCTTTCATAATTGTTTCTTTTTCTATCTAGTATCGACCAAATTAAAGTACCAACAGCAGCTAGGCATAAAAAACAAAATAATGAGACGTATCCATATGTTGTATCACCGCTTCCTGTTGGGATTGTAGAAATTTCTTCGATACCTAAAAAGATATCACCCATCCATTGAACTAAAAAAGCTTGAGAATTATAATAAAAATTACTTAACCAGCTAATCCCTGGTATTGTAGAAAGAGGAAAAGGAAAAGAGTAAAGAAGAAGGTAGATAAAGGCAAACCTGAATCCTATTTTTCGTAAAGGATTCCATTTCAAAAGAGTTAAAGTACTTGACATTCCAATAGCTATTGTTTGGTTATACTATGTAATAATAATAAAAAAAATGTTATTAGGAGTTCTATCTTTTTTAATAGGCGAAAATATCTTATCTAATTCCTTTATATTCGTGCTTTAAATAAGTAATTATGAATAGATCTTTAAGAGATTATATAATCATTTCCCTGAAAGGAGTGTCAATGGGTGCTGCAGATGTAGTTCCTGGAGTTTCAGGAGGGACAATTGCGTTTATTTCTGGAATTTACGAGGAGCTTTTAAGCTCAATAAGTAGTATAAACTTAGGGCTCATAGGAGTTTTAAGAAAGCAAGGAATAAAAGCTGCTTGGAATCAAGTTAATGGGAATTTCTTAGTAGCACTTTTTCTAGGGATTTTTATCAGTATTATTTCTTTGGCTAAAGTGATTGAATCTTTATTAGAAAATCACCCTGTTTTAATTTGGTCTTTCTTTTTTGGATTGGTTTTGGCAAGTATTATTTATGTTGGAAAACAAATTACCAGATGGAATTTTGGTAGTGTTTTTTTAATGCTTTTAGGCTCTGGGCTGGCTTATTATATTACAACTCTTAACCCTTTGATGAGTGAGAATTCTTCATCGTGGTTTTTGTTTTTGGCAGGAGCTATTGCTATTTGTGCGATGATTTTACCTGGAATTTCAGGATCGTTTATCCTGGTTCTTTTAGGTGCATACAAGCCTGTCTTGAATGCTGTGAATAGTAAGGATTTTTTAAGTATTTCTGTTTTTATGGCGGGAGCCATTGTTGGGTTGTTGTCTTTTTCAAGAATATTAAAATGGTTGTTTAAAAACTATAAAAATTATACACTAGCAATTTTAACAGGTTTTATAATAGGTTCTCTGAATAAAATTTGGCCATGGAAGGAAACATTAACATGGAGAACAAATTCAGAAGGAATAGAAGTTCCTTTAAAGCAAGTGAGTATTTCTCCAAACTCTTTTGACGGAGATTCTCAGTTGTTTATGGCAATTGTTCTAGCTGTTGTAGGTTTTGGATTGATATTGCTTTTAGAAAGATTGGCAACAAGCAAAAATTAATGCATAAAGAAAGAAATGTATTAGAAAAAATGTCCTTATTTTTAAAAGGATTGGCAATGGGAGCTGCAAACAAAGTCCCTGGTGTTTCTGGTGGTACGGTTTCTTTTGTTTTAGGATTTTATGAAGAGTTAATTCATTCTTTTCAAAAAATCAATTTGAAAGCTTTTAAATTGTTAATCAACGGACGATTTAGAAGTTTTTTTAGATATATCAATGCCCAGTTTCTTAGCTTAGTTCTTTTTGGAAGTGTTTTTAGTTACTTCAGTATTTCTTTGGTGCTAGATTACTTTCTGAAAAACTATGAACTCTATGTATGGAGTTGGTTTTTTGGAATGATTATAGGATCAATTTATTATATAGGAAAAGGGTTTGGAGATTGGAACCTTAAGAATAGCTTGTCTTTAATTATAGGAGCAAGTGTAGGTATTGGTATTAGTTTTTTGACACCTGCTGGTGAAAATGATAATCTCTGGTTTGTTTTTGTATGTGGAATTATAGGTGTTTCTGGAATGACTTTACCAGGATTGTCAGGTTCTTTTCTCCTAATTTTAATGGGAAATTATGTCTTACTCTTAGTAGATTCAGTAAACGTTCTGTTCAACGTACTGACGAGTATTTTTTCAGGAAATTTTGAATTTGTAGAAGATCCTGTGAAAATTCGTTACCTTAAAATTATAGGGGTCTTTACTGCAGGTTCTGCTTTTGGATTGGTTTCTATATCTCATGTGTTAGGATATGTATTGAAGAGATGGCATCAAATAGTTACCGCTGTAATCATTGGATTTATTACAGGCTCTTTAGGAATTGTTTGGCCTTGGAAAGAGAAAGTTTTCAGGCAAATCAATGGAGAATTTTTAATAGATCAAAATGGAGATAAGGTTGTAGAAAATTATCATCGTTTTTTACCAGATTTAAGTTCAGATACAAATTGGTATGCAATCTTCTACATTTTCATTGGAATTCTCTTAATTTTGGGAATTGATTATTATGGCAGAACAAAAAAATCCTAAGAAAGTATTATTCGGATTGGTAGGAAAAAATATTTCTTATTCTTTCTCTAAAAACTATTTCTCTGAAAAGTTTAAAAAGCTAGAACTCGATACTCATCAGTATGTAAATTTTGATATTGAAAAAATTGAAGAGTTTCCTAAAGTTGTTCATGAATTTAAATTTTGCTTAAAAGGGTTCAATGTTACAATTCCATATAAGCAAGATGTGTTTTTGTATTTAGATAAAGTAAACAAGACAGCCAGAAAAATTGGAGCAGTTAATACAATTAGAATCACTAAAAAAGGAAACTTAAAAGGATATAATACAGATGTTTTTGGTTTTCAAAAATCGATTGAACCTCTTTTAAAGCCTCATCACAATAAAGCTTTAATTTTAGGAACTGGAGGTGCTTCAAAAGCAATAGCTTATGTTTTTAAACTCTTAGAGATAGAATACTTAAAAGTTTCTAGACACCCTCGTAAGAAAAAAGAAATCTCATATGTCAATCTTACACAAGAAATTCTTGAAGAATATAAGGTTATTGTTAATAGTACGCCTTTAGGAACTTTTCCTTCTGTTGATGAGAAACCAGCCATTCCGTATCAATTTCTTACAAAAGAACATTTACTATATGACCTTATATACAATCCAGAAGTTACAGCTTTTTTAAAAGAAGGATTGCATGCTGGTACTCAAGTTAAAAATGGTTTTGAAATGCTTGAACTACAAGCAGAAGAGTCTTGGAGAATCTGGAATAAATAGTTTCATAAACATTCATGTTTATCTTTTGCGGTTTTGTAAGACATTCTTATCTTTAGAGACTGATTATACGAACCTTAAACATTGTAGATATGTTAGATCCTAAAGATGAAAAAATCGAGGAAGAAGTAACTAAGAAAACTAAAAGCACTTCTAAAGCTAAAAAAGCAGCATCAAAAGCTAAACCCGACTCTCAAACTGAAATAGAACAGAATTCTTCTGTTGAAATTGAAGAAACTCTCAAAGTTGTTGAAAAAGTAGAGGTGAAAGCTGATGAAGTTGAAGAAACTACGGAAGCTGTTGAAGAAGCAGAAGAGAAGGTTGCTGAAGTTGAAGAGGCTACAAAAGCTGTTGAAGAAGCAGAAGAGAAGGTTACTGAAGTTGAAGAAACTACGGAAGCTGTTGAAGAAGCAGAAGAAAAGGTTGCTGAAGTTGAAGAGGCTACAAAAGCTGTTGAAGAGGTAGAAGATAAAGTTGCTGAAGAAGCTGAAAAAGCAGATGAGAAGAAGGCAATTCCAGTTAAAGATTATGAGAAGATGGAGTTGGAAGAACTTGCTGAGGAACTCGAAAAACTCATAAAAAATAGTCCGGTACAGCAAATTAAATCTCACGTAGAGACTATTAAAAGCGCTTTCAATATTAAGTTTGGAAAAATTTTAGCTGATAAAAAAGAAGCTTTTTTGGCTGAAGGAGGAAATTCAATCGATTTTCAATTTTCTAGCCCGGTTAAAACACAATACAATAAATTGCTTTCTGATTATAAAAAATTAAGAGATGCACATTATTCTAATTTAGATAAACAGCTAAAAGAGAACTTAGAGAAAAGAGTTAAAGTTATTGATGATCTAAAAGACTTAATTCAAAATGCAGATGCTAAGACAATGTATAAGTCATTTAGGGATCTGCAGAATACATGGAGATCTATAGGGCCAGTTCCTAAGAGTAAGTACAATGACACTTGGAAGATTTTCCATCACCATGTAGAGCGTTTTTATGATTTGTTGCATATGAGTAACGATTTCAGAGACTTAGATTTTAAGAATAATTTGGAAGAAAAACTTAAGCTCATAAAAAAGGCAGAAGAGTTATCAGAAGAAAAAGACATCAGCTATGCATTCAAAGAACTACAAAAATTACATAAACTTTGGAAAGAGGATATAGGGCCTGTTTCTAAGGATGTGAGAGAAGATGTTTGGGAAAAGTTTAGTAATGCAACTAAGAAAATTCATGATAGAAGACATGAGCATTTCAGAGATATGAAATCTCAATTTGGAGAAATTATAGAAAAGAAATTAGCAATCATTCAAGAAATAAATGATTACGATTCTTCTAAGAATGTAACTCATAATGATTGGCAAAATAGTATTAAAGAAATAGAGGTACTTAGAAAGAAGTATTTTGATGCAGGGAAATTACCGTATTCAAAAAGTGAGGTTGTTTGGCAGAAGTTTAAGGACGCAACAAAGCAGTTTAATCAGAATAAGAACACTTTTTATAAGCAAGAGAAAAACTCTCAGCAAGATAATTTAAAGGACAAGATAGCTTTAATTGAACTAGCTGAATCTTTAAAAGATAGTGAAGATTGGGAGACAACAACTGATACTTTTAAAAAGATTCAATCAGATTGGAAAAAAATAGGTCATGTTCCAAGAAAATTCTCAGATGATATTTGGAAAAAATTTAAAGCAGCTTGTAATCATTATTTTGATAGATATCACAATCAAAAGAATGCTCTAAGTGTTGAGGATAAGGAAGTTGTTGATAAGAAAACTGCCTTTTTTGAAGCGCTGAAAGAGAAGGATTACACAACGAAAGAGACCGTTAGTCAGTTAATGAATGACTGGGCTGGTTTGGGTAGACTTCCAAGAAGTGCTAGAGATATAGACGCGAAGTTTAACAAATTTATCGATAAAGCTTTAGGAGGCCTTTCTATTGATAAAGAAGAGATTATAATGTTGAAATTTAAAAACATTGTTAATGGTTATTTAGCTAATAACGATGTTAGAAAATTAGATTCAGAGCAAATGTTTATCCGTAAGAAGGTAGATGAAAGTGTTAGAGAAATTCAACAACTAGAAAATAATTTAAGCTTTTTCTCAAATGCTTCAGATGACAATCCTTTAGTGAAAAACGTACACAAGAGTATTTCGGACTTTAAAAAAGGATTAGAGGTTTGGGAAAAGAAATTATCATATCTAAAAACTTTAGAATACTAATAAAAACAAAAAAAACTCGGGTAAGACCCGAGTTTTTTATTTTATACTTTTAAATTGATTAAGCAAATAAGTTATCAATCTTTTGTTTCTCTTCTGCCGCTAAAGCAGAATCAACTAAGATTCTTCCACTGTATTCATCAATTGTAATCTTTTTACGAGTTGCAATCTCCAACTGAACTTGTGGAGGGATTGTAAAGAAAGATCCACCAGAAGCTCCTCTTTCAATAGAAACAACAGCTAAACCATTTTTTACTTTGGTTCTAATTTTACTATAAGCAGTTAATAAATGATTGTCAATAGAAGTAGAAAATTCTTCAGATTTTTTCAGTAAAAGTTTTTCGTCTTTTTCTGTTTCTTTCAAAATAGCATCAAGCTCAGATTTCTTATGATCTAAATGTTGTTGTTGCTTATCTAATTTTTCCTTAGTAGCCTCAATTACTTCATTTTTTTGCTCAATCTTTACTTTGAATTCTTTGATGCGTTTTTCAGACAATTGAATTTCTAATTCTTGATATTCAATCTCTTTAGATAAAGAATCAAACTCTCTATTATTTCTAACTTTCTTTTGTTGCTCGTCATATTTCTTCATCAAGCTTTTAGATTCTTCAATGGCTAACTTTTTGTTATTGATATCAGTATCTAAATTTGCAACATCTTCAGACAGGTTAGAAAGTCTAGTGTTTAATCCAGCCACCTCATCTTCTAAATCTTCAACTTCAAGAGGTAATTCCCCTCTAACACTTCTAATTTCGTCAATTCTTGAATCGATTAACTGTAAATCGTAAAGTGCTCTTAATTTTTCTTCAACGGTAACTTCTTTCTTCTTTGCCATGTTTATATATAATAAATTGGATTTGTACTTTTTTCTGATAAAATGACTGCAAAACTAGTGAATTTTTTTGTAAGATACTCAACCAAAAGGTTTTTTGTAAACTGCTCACTTTCATAGTGTCCCACGTCGGCGAGCAAGATTTTTCCTTCAGCTCTAAAAAAATCATGGTACTTAAAATCTGCACTGATATAAGCATCTGCTATTTCATCAATAGCATTTGATATTGCAAAGCTTCCAGATCCTCCTAAAACGGCCACCTTTTTTATTGACTTTGATAGTTTTTCTGAATGTCTCACACAATCAGTATTGAAAGTCATTTTTACATAATTTAAAAAATCTTCTTCTTTCATAGCTTCAGATAATTCTCCAATCATCCCCATTCCAACATGTTCTTCATTTTTAGGGATTAGAATCTTAGAATTTTGTAAACCTAACACTTCGCACATTTTTGCACTCACACCTACTTTACTGTTATCTAAAGCAGTATGAGTAGCGTAAATAGCAATGTCATTCTGAATTGCTTTTAAGACGACACGCTCTACATAAGAATTCCCATTAATTTTTTTCAAGCCACTAAAAATGATGGGATGAAAACTTACAATTAAATTGCAGTTGCTTTTTATGGCTTCATCTACTGTATCCTCTAAAGTGTCTAATGTGACGAGGACTCCTTTAACTTTGGTGTCGTAATTTCCAATTAACAACCCAACATTGTCAAAACCTTCTGCTTGTTGTAGTGGGGCAATTTCTTCTATATGATTTGCGACATCTCTAATGGTCATAAATAAAAATTTGAATTCAAAGTTACCATTTTTAATGTATTTTCGTATTGATGAAACCCTTATTAAGGGATTTTGTATAATTTGTGAAATTATTGATGAATGTCATCTATAGTTAATATCTAAGATTGTAAAATTTGGACCTGTGATTTTTCTTCGTTTTTTATTATTTCCATTTGCTATATTATACGATCTGGTCACAACCATTCGCAACTATTTCTATGATAAAGGAATTTTTAAATCGACATCGTTTAATATTCCAGTAATTTCGGTTGGAAATTTAAGTGTTGGAGGGACCGGGAAAACACCACAAATTGAATATTTGATTCGCTTATTACAAGAGAATAAAAAAGTAGCCGTTTTAAGCAGAGGTTATAAAAGGAAAACAAAAGGTTTTGTTTTGTTAAATGATTCTCACACTGCTGAAGGTGTTGGGGATGAGCCATTACAATTTTTTAAGAAATTTTCGAATACATCAAACATATCTATTGCTGTTGATGCTAATCGGGTGAATGGAATTCAACAGTTGCAGAAATTAGTGAATCCTGATGTTATTTTATTAGATGATGCATTTCAACATCGAAAAGTAAAAGCCGGTTTTTATGTGTTGTTGACGAAGTATAACGATTTATATACTAATGATTTTATCTTGCCAACAGGGAATTTAAGAGAGAGTAGAAGAGGGGCTAAAAGAGCAAATATGGTTGTGGTTACCAAATGCCCTGAAAACTTATCAGAAGCTGAGCAACAAGAAATCACAAAGAAGCTAAAGATTAAAAAAGGTCAAGATGTATTCTTTTCTTCAATTTCTTACCATTCTAAAACTAAAGGAGATCATTATATTGATGTAGATAAGTTAAATGCTTATGATGAAATTGTTTTAATCACGGGAATTGCAAACCCTGCACCTTTGCTTCAATTTTTGGAAGAAAAAGAATGCATAATCAATCACCTTAAATTCCCAGATCATCACGATTTTTCTGATAAAGACCTTGAAAAGATAAAATCTAATATTAGATCAAAATCGGAGAAGAAACTACTTTTAACAACTGAGAAAGACTATATGAGATTATCTAAACATATAAACAAATTATGTTATTTGGAAATTGAGCCAACGTTTTTAGGGAAGAATCAATTATTTGATAAAAAGATTACAGCTTATTGTAATACAGGCTCTTAATAATTCCATCTGCCAATCCAATTTTGGGAACATATATTTTTCTAGCACCACTCCATTTCATGGCTGATAAGTAAATTTTTGTAGCAGGAACAATTACATCGGCTCTGTCTGAATTTAAACTTAACTCAGTAATCCTATCACTATAACTCATCTTCTTTAAGAACTGATATTGAGCATTTAAATAGATATAAGAAATTGGAGCGCCTTCAGTTCTCCCTGACATTTTAAAGAGTCTATTGATGTTTCCTCCAGAACCAATTAAAGAGATTTTTCTATATCCTTGCGTGTTTTCTTTAATCCAAGCTTCCACTTTTTTAAAGCCTTCCTTGTTTTCTGCTTTGGTGTTGTTTAACAACCGTACAGTTCCCATCTTGAACGATTTGGATTTTACAATTTCTCCTTTAGAAAAAACGGTAAACTCAGTACTACCACCACCAACATCGACATATAAATACGATTTATCTCCAGAGATTAGTTCATGCAAGTCAGTAGAAGAAATAATTGCAGCTTCTTCTTTACCTCCAATGATGTCTATTTTTACTCCAGTTTTTTTAAGAATTTTTTCGGCTATCTCTTCTCCATTTGAAGCTTCTCTCATAGCAGATGTAGCGCAGGCTTTGTATTTTTCAACACCATGTACCTTCATCAATAACTTGAAAGCTTCCATAGCGTCAATCATTCTGCTTACATTTTCATCACTCACTTTACCGTTAACAAATGAATCTGCTCCTAAACGAATAGGGACACGAACCAATGCCGATTTTTTAAATCGTGGTTCTTTATCTTCTTGTTCAACAACATTTGAAACAAGTAAACGTATGGCATTAGAGCCAATATCGATTGCAGCATATTTTTTTATTGAAATCAAAAGCTACTATTTATGATTTTTTGGAAATTCTACCAAAACGGTACTGCCTTTTTTAACATCCTTCCAATGTTTCTCGTCAAACCGAATACCAACCACACCACAAGTAGGTACATGTGCAATAGGCTTGCTTCCAAATTTATTAACGAAAGTATTGATCCCGTGATCGTGACTAAAAATAATGGCAGAGTCAAAACTGTCATCTAAAGCTTTGACCGTTTTTACTAAGTAACCATCACTAAAACTATAGAGTTCTTTTTTGATTTTTAAATTGGAAAAAGGGTAATTGAAATTTTGACAGAAAATAACTCCTGTATGAAGTGCTCTGTTAGCAACACTAGAGATAAATACATCAGGTCTTTGAATCTCTTCAGAAAGAAATTTAGACATCAAATGAGCGTCGTTAATTCCGCGCTTTTTTAAAGGTCTATCAATATCGCCAATACCATCATATTCCCAAGATGATTTCGCGTGTCTAACAATGTAAAGTGTTTTCACAAAGAATTTTTAGTGTTGTAAATATAGAAAATTACGGTGCTAATCTTTCGATCTTCCAAGAAAAATCTTCCAACAAAGTATATAAAATTCTATCGTGCATTCTGTTGGGCCTTCCTTGCCAAAACTCAATAGAAATAGGCTTTACCAAAAAACCACCCCAATGTGCAGGTCTTGGAATTTCTTTCCCGTTAAATTGTTGTTGATAAGTTTTTAGATTGTCATCTAGCTCTTCTCTGGAGCTTACTACTGAGCTTTGATCTGATGCCCAGGCTCCTAATTTACTGCCGTCTGGTCTAGATTCGAAATAGCCGTCAGACAAATTTTCAGCAAGTTTTTCAGCTTTTCCTTTAATGATGATCTGCTGTTCTAAAGCGGGCCAAAAGAAAGATAAACAAACATGATTGTTGTCTAAAATAGCTTTTCCTTTTTCAGAAGTGTAATTGGTGTAAAAGATAAAGCCTTCCCAAGTATACTTTTTGAGTAACACAACTCTGTTTTTTGGAAACCCATCTTTACCAATGGTACTAATAGTAACAGCATTGGTCTCATCAACCATCTCAGAAGAATCTGCATTCAAAAACCATTTTTGGAATAGTTCCATCGGGTTTTCAGGGCAATTACTTTCTAACAATTCTTGCTTTTCATATGATTTTCGATAACCGCTTAAGTCTTTAGACATTTCTATAGATTAGAAGTGTAAAAATACAAAGGATTTGTTTACTTAAAAAAATGTTTGTGACTAATCTAAATCAACTTTTGAGTTAATCTTGATTAGTCACAAAGATAGTTACGTGTGTAATTAATTTTATGCAGTTTTACGTATTGTTTTCTTCCACCATAAATACCCGAAAATAAGTATGATATCTATATAGAAAACGTTAAAAATCATAGCATGCATAAATTCATCTTTGGTTTCGGTAATAGCAAGTAATATACTGCCAAAGTAATTATTACTAGTATGCAGTAATACTGCGATAAAAATAGAATATCGATTAAAACCTAAGTAAGCAATAATAAGTGATAACGCCATACCTACTAAAGGATATGTAATAAAAGCTTCTATATATGGATGATTTGGAAAATTAGATCCTTGTAGTGCAATAGGAAGATGCCAAATTCCCCAGACCAATCCTAAAAGGAGTATTCCTTTAAAAGAACCAAAACCATCGATTATCTTTTCTTGTAGATAACCTCTCCATCCAATTTCTTCTCCTAATATAAGTATTGCAGTTATTGGGTACCCAATCGCCAAAAATAATATTGTTACGAATGAAGAACCTATTTTAGAAAAATCAGGCTGAGTTCTAATGTCTAAGAAGATTTGGGTACTGATAACAATTCCGAAATAAAGGATAGGAATTAGAAAAGCGTAAAAAGCTCCTTTGAATGATGGTTTGAAAAATTTTAAATCTTTCCAATGACCACCTTCTTTTTTGTTAAGGGTAAAACCTAAAATTGCCGGAATAAAAGCAAATACCAGCATAATGACTGTATTTGCAATGGGATCTGAAAAATCAAAAAGTGTTGTTGCTGTGAATCCAAATGCCCAAGAAATACCTAGAATTAGTAAGATGTATTTTTTTGCTTTTTGAGCTGATTGAATTTGATTTGGTGTTTTCTGTTGTTTATAACCTGTAGTGTTCATAAGATATTGTTTATCTGATTAAATGCTATGCAAATGAATGGATAAACAAAGCCCAAGTCGACTCACTAGAAACTTTGAGACCTTTTATTGAATTGTTTTTTGAACTCTACTGGTGTTATGCCGACTTGTTGTTTGAAAACACGATTGAAAGTGGCTTTGGAATTAAATCCTGAATCAAAAGCAATGGCAAGTAAGGTCAGTTTTTCAGAAGCACCTGCTTCCAATTCTTTCCTAAAGTGTTTTACACGGTGTGTATTTACATATTCATAAAAATTTGACGCTAAACAGATGTTCAGTAAGTGTGATAGCTTTTTGTCAGAAATATCTAAGATGTCTGCTGTCTCTTTTAAAGAAAGGTGTTGTCTTTTGAAGAGTTCTTGTTCTGTGAATATAATTTCTAGTTGAGTTTTAAGTTCTGTAAACTCTTGTGATTCGCAATCGAAAAACGATGCAGCTTTAATTTTCTTTTGTGATGAAAGATTTTTCTCCACTGATTCAAGAGGAGTATCATTAATCAAAAAGACTTGTAATTGATTTATTCCAAAATAGCCGAGATACCAAATGAGTAATACGAAGTAGAAGAGATTTGCATACACTAGCGTGGAATCAATAGGATATGCAACAATTAAAACTCCGCTAATCATATCTATAATTAAGAAGAGGATAAAGCCTCTAGTCCATATAGATAGCCATTTTAAGTCTAGTGTGTTAATATTTGAATAGTTGTTTTTTACCAACTTCCTATAACGTTTTAACAATCGATGACTTAGAAAAAGATAATAGGCTAAGTACAATACACCTAGAAAAGGAATCAGCATCGAAATGATTTGGAAAACAATTGTTTTATCATCTAAGGAAGGTCCGAATATGTATTGAGGAACACTGTAAATAAGGAATGCAATTCCAAAAGGAAACAAATCTCTTACAAACCTTTTGAAATCAATCGTAGCAGTGTAGATGGACTTAATATACTGAAAAATGAAAGGACCTAATGCGAAAGTAATAATAATACCAAGAGGTGATACTACCGTGGTTAAGAAATTCCATTTCAAATACGAAGATGCATAGGTAAGGAATAAGAATAGAAAACTTAAAAGAGTGCCCGCTAGAACTTTATTAGCCTCTCGTTTTTTCCAAGTTCTACTTAATAGCAGAATTAAAAAAAGAATGGTGCTAATTCCAGAATACGTCAAAAATGTAGTCAGTTCTTTCACGAGAGTGTTTTATTGCTCTTTAGTAACCAAATGCCAATAAAAAAATCAATATCATCATACTTTTCCATAATACCCAGAAATATCATCTAAAATTTTATTTACGTAGTCTTTTAAAATTGTAGGAAGTAATAATCGAGAAACAAAATGAGTAAGTAGAACAATGAGAAGAATTATTATTTTCTTCAGAAATCTTTTCAAAACGATATCGTTTTAAGCAAAGATAAGTTAATAAATGGATAGAATCAATTAGTATGTGAATACTAAATGTTAAAGAGCTTTACTGAGGTTGCTCTCTTTTATTTTTAATTACTCTATTTTGGTAATAAAAAAATCTACTATATAAAATAAATGTTTCAGTAATAACTAACCCGTTAAATCTTCGCAGTAAAATCCTTTTCTTTGAATGATACTCTTTACTTCTCTTTCGTTTAAACTGCTAATTGCTTCTATTCGTAATACATTGTCGATATCTTCTAAATCAACAGACCAATTCAAGATTAATGGATGATCGTTCAAAAGAGGTTTTACTTTTTTAACCTTCTTCTTTGTCTTAATATTTGTTCGTAAGATTAACAATTTCATAGATTTATAATACATAGAATTTATTCATTTTTAGGAGCTTCTTCTATAGATGGAGTCTCTTGCTTGTTGATATATTCAGTGTATGCTCGTTCTCCTTCTTCTTTCCAATACGCATCATAGTGTTTCCATTTTGAGAAATCTTTTTTAGAAGATTTTTTTGAATTGCATTTATCGCTTTTTTTACTGCTTTTGTCTCCTCCAAAGGTTCCAAATAGCAATTTCGCTAATAAACCTAATCCGATAGCCTGCCAAAAGGTAATGACTGTGAGTCCAAAGATATCTGGCATTAACCAATTCCATAGATGCATGATTACAAAACCAAATACCGCTATAAAGAAAGCAATTATAATGGGAATGAAAATGATAGCTGCAGCTATCTCTACAGGGTTTTTACTTCTCAATTTGTGTTTAAAATAATTTGTCATTTTGTATGTTTTTTAATTAATGATATCTTTTTTATGTTCTAGTTTTTTGTGCAATAACGAAATAGCTCGATGCCTTCTGGAGAGTAAGGTTCCTTCTGGGATTCCTGTTTCTTCTGAGATCTCTCTATAGGTATACCCTTCTACGTCTACTGCAAGAATAATATCTCTGTAAGGTGGCTTCAAACTAAAAATAGCTTTCTTTAATTCTATATTCATTTCCTCGGAGTATGAATTATCAGATGCACCGTAAAACTGCTCTACAAAATCAGAAAACTGACTTTCAAAATCGTCTTCTGCATGAGTGTAGTGCTTCTTTTTTCTCATGAGGTCGATAATTTTATTCTTGATAGAATAGTAGAAGAACCCTGCAATATTGTTGATAGGAAGTATCTCTTTACGAGATAAAACCTTTAATGCTACATCTTGAATGATATCTTCAGCATCTCTATCAACGTCATCCTCAATTTTAGAATGCACATAAGCCTTTAGGTTATGATATTCTTCATTGAAGAATGCTTTTAGTTGTTTGTCGTTTTCTGTTTCTGAAGCCATTCAAGGACCTTTTTGTAGGTCTTCATGTATAAAGACGAAGTACTTTGATTTTATTGCATTTTTTTTTTGGAAAAAGATGAGATTTTTATTTTCTTCTCATTAATGTCAATCCTATAAACGTATAGAGTCCATTCAAAACCAAAACAAAAAACTCAAAGTCAAAACCAAAGTATTGGATGGTTAAATAATTGGTGATAAATGTCAGAATTGGAGCAACAATACAAATAAATGGTACAGCTTTGTCTTTTACATTGAGCTTGGTGAACAAACCAAAAGCATATAGCCCTAATAATGGACCATAGGTATAGCCAGCAAACGTAAATATTTTTGCAATCACACTTTCATCAGCAATAAAGTATTTAAAGATGAGAATGACAGCAATTAAAATAAAAGAGAATAACACATGAATCTTCTTTCGGATTCTTTCTTGCTCACGCTTATCTTTTTTCTTTTCTACTTCCAGAATGTCAATACTAAAGGAAGTGGTTAAGGAAGTCAATGCAGAATCAGCACTAGAATAGGCTGCTGCAATTAACCCTAGTAAGAAGAACATGGCAGTAGCCAAACCTAAAGTCCCCTTGGTAGCTATGATTGGAAATAGTTGGTCTTTATGAGCGTCAATTCCGTTTTGTTGTGCGTAATCGGTGAGTAAAACTCCGAGAGCTAAAAAGAAAAAGTTGACAATCACCAACACAATGGTAAACCAAAACATGTTCTTTTGCGCATCTTTTAGATTTCTACAAGTCAAATTCTTTTGCATCATATCTTGATCTAATCCTGTCATTACAACGGCGATAAAAGCTCCCGCAAAAAATCGCTTCCAGAAGTAATTTCCAGCTTTATAATCGTCAAAAAAGAAGGTTTTAGACAATTCGCTATCGGCTACATAACTAAAGATGTTAGAGATGTTCATTTCATCAGAAATGGTATAAATACAAACCCCAACAGCAATCAGCATAAAGAGTGTTTGTAAGGTATCTGTCCAAACAATGGTTTTAATTCCTCCTTTAAAGGTGTAGAGCCAAATCAATAAAATGGTAATAGTAACTGTCGCCCAAAACGGAATTCCGTATTCATCAAACAGTAATAATTGTAATACGTTGGCGACTAAAAACAGTCGAAATGCTGCGCCAATAGTTCTTGATAATAAGAAGAATGCAGCTCCTGTTTTATAAGAATGTCGTCCAAAACGATCTTCTAAATACGTATAGATAGACGTTAGATTCAATCGATAATAGAGTGGGAGTAAAATGAGTCCAATAATGGCATAACCAACAATATATCCTAAGACCATTTGCATATAACTCATCCCTTGCCCTTCTACCCAACCAGGAACCGAAATAAACGTAACTCCAGATAGCGAAGCGCCAATCATACCAAAGGCAACCAAATACCAAGGCGATGAATTGTTTGCTTTAAAGAAAGTGGCATTATCTGCCTTTTTTCCAGTGATATAGGATATGAAAATCAAGACACTGAAATATCCGATAATGAGAAATAAAATATGAAGTGGCTGCATCTATGTAATTACGAATGATGAATTACGAATATAAGTTTATTTATTGTAAAATTTTGGTTTTAAAAATCCGCAATTCGTAATTCAAAAATCGTAATTTCGCTGCAATGGATTTTTCTTCAAAACTTCTTGAAAATGCTGTAAACGAAGTGTCTCGTTTACCAGGAATTGGAAAACGAACAGCATTGCGTTTGGTCTTGCATTTACTAAAGCAACCCGCAGAGAATACAAGCTATTTAACGGAAGCATTACAGCAATTGCGTAGTGATGTAAAATCGTGTGAGAAATGTCATAATATTTCAGATACTGCATTGTGTGATATTTGTAACAATCCGAAACGAAGTCCTGAAATTGTTTGTGTGGTTGAAGACATTAGAGATGTGATGGCGATTGAAAACACAGCCCAATACAGAGGATTATATCATGTGTTAGGGGGAAAGATTTCTCCGATTGAAGGAATTGGTCCACAAAACTTAGAAATTGAAAGCTTGGTAGAGAAAGTAAAAGCAGGAGAAATCAAAGAATTGATTTTTGCATTGAGCTCTACCATGGAAGGCGACACAACCAATTTTTATATCTACAAGCAAATTGAAGAATGTGATGTTGTTACATCTACCATAGCTCGTGGAATTTCTGTAGGAGATGAATTAGAGTATGCAGATGAGGTTACCTTAGGGAGAAGTATTTTAAACCGAATCCCTTTCGAACAATCAATGAAAAGTTAAAAAAGTAATGTTTTAATGATGCAATGATTTAATGGTTGTTATAT
>TARA_R110002073_G_scaffold88220_2_pt1 | contig 29712 bp, 20 predicted proteins | sample TARA_R110002073 | Tara Oceans TARA_R110002073 (sample SAMEA4397174) | marine metagenome | biome: Polar Biome; feature: [DCM] deep chlorophyll maximum layer (ENVO:01000326); material: water (ENVO:00002006), including particulate matter (ENVO:01000060) such as... | depth 40 m | reverse complement strand
GCGTCGAGGCCCGAGGTGATTCTGATCGACGATGGTCCGCGTTCGCGCGGTACGAACTTGGTGCGCGCTCGCGCGGATCGACTGAAGCGACGCTACGAGCATCACGCGAGCGCTTGGCCGCACCCCCGCGCCAGCCTGTTGGCCTGGAACGAGCTCCCGGATCTCGACGAGATCGGTCGCCGCGCCGGTCGCCTCTTGGCGCACGGTCATTGGGCGTCCGAACGCCACAGTGTCCTACGGTTGGCGGAATTGGAGGCGGACCCCGACACGCTCCTCCGTAACCTGGATCCGAGTGGCGAGCTCGCGCGCTTCGTAGCCCAGCGTGGCAAGTCCGCGGAGAGCCGTTTGCTCGGTGTGCGGGTGCTGGTTCGGATCGGCGCGCTCGAGGATGCGCGGCGGGCGCTCACGGCCCTGACCCAGGTGTACCCCCGTCCAAGTGCGAGCCTAGCGGCGAAGTTCGAGGCCCTCGAACTGGAAATCGAAGCGGGGTTGGGACCCGACACCGGCGACGAGCGGTAGGCTCGTTCGCACGTGTCCGAATCCGCTGACGAAGTCTTCACGAGGCGCCTGGTCGCCGCCCGCGCTGGGTCCGCCTCGGCCATGGGCGAACTGATGGAATCGGTGCGTCCTCGGCTTCGGGCGTTCCTGCGACAGAGCGTCGGCTCCGCGCTGCGCCGCCACGTTTCGATCTCGGACCTCGAGCAGGAGGTCCTTCTCGGCGCGCAGGGGCTGGTCGACCGAATGGGCGAGGATGCGCGGCCGTCGGACCTGCACGCGTTGGTCCTGCGCCATGCCCATTGGGCGATCGGCAAGGCCGCGCGCAGCAGTCGGGAGATCCGCGGGGAATCCGTGCTGGGCGCGTCGCAGCTCGACCCGGCGACGCCGGTTCCCACGATGGGGGACGTGACCGCCGCGGACGAGTTCGATCGGGTGCAGCAGGTGCTGGAGGGCATGCCAGAAGACCTGCGCGTCGTCGTCCGGCTGAGGCAGCAGGACCTGACCTTCGAGCAGATCGGGGCGAGCCTGGGGCTCGGTCCCGACGCGGCGCGCAAGCGCTTCTTGCGCGCAGCACGACTGCTCCGCGAGCGCCTGGACAGCTGAGGTCCAGGCGCGTCCCACGGCCCGTCTCCTGGGGACGCGTGGATTTTCTAGGGATTCCATTCCGGTGGTTCGGGGCCCGCGGTCTGTCCGGGTGGAGGCAGCGACGTCGCTCCTCCTCTTCTGATGCGCGGCGAATCGTCCGCGCGTCGTGTCCCCGGAGTCACCATGATTCGCCCCCTCAGTCGTTCCTCGTCCGCCTTGTTCTTGTCCTTCAGCCTCGCCGCCTGCGGAGGAGGGGAATCGTCCGCGAGCGAGAACCCGGAGTACGAAAATGCCCCGAGGACCAGGGAAGAGGTGCAGGCCGCCGTGGACAAGGCTCTGGAGCCGGTTCGCAACACGAAGGGCTTGATGGAGCGAGCGCGCGAAGCCCAGAACGAGGTCGTCGAACTCCCGTCCCACCGCCAGCTGCGGTCCTTCCTCCCGACCTCGCTCGAGGGACTGCCCGAGGTCCACCTCGAGTCCCAGAGCAATGACGGGAACGGCATCGCCCAAGCGGAGGGTCGCTACAAGGAGGACGCGTCCGACCACCTGAAGACCATCGAGCTGAACGTCCGCTACTTCGGCAAGCCGTACTTCAACAGCGCCGAACGGATGCTCTCGGCCGGGTTCGGGAAGAAGCGGAAGATCGCGGGGTTCGACGCCGTCGTGAGTGAGCAGGACGACCGAGGCAAGCTCGAGGTCGAGATCCACCTCCGCATCTCCCCCGAGGTCTGGATCGAAGCCAGCGGTGGGGGCTCGGTCGCGCGGGTCCAGAACGCGTTGGAGCAGATCGATCTCGACGCCCTCGCGAGCGCCGCGGGCGACCGCACTCTGTTCCAGCCGACCGAGGCGGACCGACTGCAGGAGTCCATTCTCTCGGCGTTCGACCTGGGCGAGTTGTTGCCGAAGACGATCGGAACTCTGACGCGCAAGGGCTCGGATGCACGCGCGCACTTGAAGGACGACCCCATGCACTGCGTGGCCAACGCCTCCTACGGCCAGGGCACGCTGAAGTTGTACGACTACGGCTCCGCCGCCGCGGCCGCACGCATCGAACTCGCGCCGAACGACATCCAGCACTTCCAGATGTTCGGCTTCGGACAAACGGGCGAGCCCGTCGTCGCCGAGGTCGACGTGACGGACGGCAGCGGCATGTGGGCCCACCGCGTCGCCGAGGCCCCGCGCCAGGGATCGCTCGCCATCCAGCTCGTCCGTGGACGCTTCCTGCTCGAGTACATCGGGCCGTTCGTCCCCGCAGCACCCGAGATCCAGAGCAACGTTCCGGACTCCATGCGCGAAGTCCTGCTCGAGAACCAGCGCCAGATGGGCGCCGGCGCCTTCCCGACCATCGAAGCCCAGAGGGACGCGATCGTCGCGATCTTCGAGGCCCTCGACCTCTCCGAATACAGCAACTGAGGAACCCATCATGCACATCAAGATCACCACCACCCTTCTGCTTCTCGCCGCACTCGCCGGCTGTCAGACCACCGGACAGAGCGCCGGTGCGAACTCCCTGTCCGTCAACGTCGGGCGCTATTCGGTCCCCCCGAGCGGACTCGTGCGTCCGCGCGTCGGAGTCCCGCCGATGCAGGTCGGCAGCGACGCGTCGGCCGGCATGGAACACCTGGCTTCGGACCAGCTCTCCACGTTGCTGGTGCGCACCGAGCGGTTCGACGTCGTCGAGCGTGGCCAGTTGCAGATGCTGCTGGACGAGCAGGACCTGGAGGGCATCGTCGCCGACGGTGAGATGGCTCGCCCGGCCGAGGTGCAAGGCATCGACTACCTGTTGGTGGGCAAGGTGACGAACCTGCGCACCAAGGCCACGCGGATCCGCAGCAACTCGGGCTTCGGTCAGCTCGTCAACGTGACGACCAAGCACTTCGTTGGCGGTCTTGCGGCGGTGGACATCGACAACGAGCGACTCGAGATGCAGGTCGACTGTGGGGTGGACCTGCGGCTCGTGGATCCGAGTTCGGGTCGCGTCATCGACGCGTCGTTCTCGGAGTACACCCGGACGGACACGGCCAGCGCGTTCGGCGTGCAGGTCATGGGTGTCGGCGCCAACGCCGATGCGGACGTCGAGATGTCCCAGAACGACCGCGGCTTGATCCTGCGCCTCGCGTTCGACGACGCGCTGCGCAACATGCTGCCTTCGCTCGATCGCAAGCTGATGGAGCGCTCGCAGGAGATCCAGGCCGCGGCACGCGCCGAGGCCGGCGACGTCACCGAGAGCGCAACGCCGGGCGGTGCCCAGCCCGCGACCGCTACGCCGAATGCAAGTGACGGTCAAGATGCGAGTGACTCTCCCGCCGGCGCCTTCTGCACGAAGTGTGGAACGCAATCCGCGGCCGGACATGCCTTCTGCGCAAACTGCGGCGCCAAGGTCGGAGGCTGATCATGTTGCGCACCCTCCTTGGATTCGGACTGTTTACGGCGGCGGGCGTCTTCGCGGCGCCCGCCCGTTCTGCCCAGGACGAACTCCCGGACTTGCCTTCGTTGCTCGAAGAATCCCAGCAGTCCCTTCGAGTCCTGAATCTCCTCAGCGAGTCCATTCCGCGCGAGCCGTTGGAACCCTCGGACCTCGTGGATCTCGTCGTCGGCAGGCAAAGAACCGATCTGGATCGCCTGACTCAGTGGGTCTCAGATTCGATCGAGTGGCTGCCTTACAGAGGCGCACTCAAAGGACCGCGAGGCATTCTGATCGAACGCAGAGGGAACAGCCTGGACCAAGCGGTTCTGCTTGCATCGACGATGGAATTCTGCGGTATGCAGGTGCGACTCGCTCGAGGCACGTTGGATCCCGAGCTCGCTTCGGCCATGCATGTGAAACTCCGCGGGTGGGGCGAGGACGCGATGGAGCCCCCGCCGGACTCCGAGACTCCTGTTCCGGTCGCTGACGTTGTGGCCCGCCTCGCCAAGATCGTGGGCCAGGATCCCGAGGAGATTCGTAGCGCCTGCGATGCGCAGCGCATTCAGAGCGAGGGGTACCTCGAACGCGTGCTTCCTATGGCGTTTCGACAGTCCCGAGACCTGCGAAGGTTCTTGACGGAAGCAGGGCAACGTCCGGAGCCGAACGATGCCGAGGCCCGCACCGCCGAAGTTCGAAGTCTCCAGGATCACTGGTGGGTGCAGTGCTCTTCGAACGGTTCGGATTGGGTGGATCACGACCCGATTCTCCGGCGGTGTGGCATGACCACGCAGTTGGTGGCCGCGGAGACGTACGACCGGGCCGAGATCCCGGTCGAAGAGCGGCACCGTCTGATCCTGCGGATCGTTGCGGAGCGACTGTCCGCCGAGGGTCGCGTCACGGAGGTCGCCCTGACTCACGAGCCGGAGGTCCTCGACTCCGCCGGTTCCTATCTGCGCCTGCGGTTCCGTCCCCTGAACCACGAGTTCGGTGAAGCCCACATCGACTCCGAGGAGCCGCAAATGCAGCGGATGATCCGGCTGGCAAACATGGAAACCGAATGGCTGCCCGTTCTCACCGAGATCGACCACCATGGGCGAGGAGAGGACATTCACGAGGCTTCGATCCAAACGGACGGACACTTGAACGCTGCCCCATCACTCGATACCAAGACGCGCAAGGTGGGAGATGCGATCGCGAGCTTGCGAGACGATGGAGTCAAGGCGCTCGACCCGAACTCACAGCTGAGCACTGTCTGGATCGAGTACGAGATCCATGCGCCTGGGCAGGCCATTCAGTTGATTCGGCGTAGCTTGTTCGATCTCCACGGCAACGCGAGCCGGCGCGCCGGGTCGAAGGAAGTCCTGAAGGCCGAGCCGGAAGACGTCCTCGACCGGGGCCTCGCGCTCTCCGGCCAGACCGATATCCTGCCTACCGCGTGCCGACTGTCTTCGGACTTCCTGACGCGCCTCGTGCTCTCGATGCACTTGAAGAATCAGCGGCTCGCGGTCGCTCATGCACAGGCGATGAACGATGGCGAGAGTCCCTCTCCCGAGGATCTGGCGCAGTCCCTGTCCGTACCTCCGCTCGAGTTGTACCTGGTCACCTCGAACCGTTTCAGCTACGGCAAGCACCAGGAGCGAGTCCATTTGGGATCGCTGAACCTGATCAGCAGCCACTATCAGGCGTTTGCCTCGGAGCGTTTCCCCGAGACGTCCGCGGACGCCGACAGTCCCGTGGTCTTCGCCAAGATCCTGGATGTCGTCGCGAACAAGGTCGGAGTTCTCGCTTCTTCAGCAGACACTTCGGATGCGCCTTCCGATTGGGACGTGCGCATCGATCAGGGTGTCTTAGATACGGTTTTGGAGGTCGTCTCGTTGATGGACCTCGATGGCCCGGACTTGCGGGAATCGGCGAACGACCGTGTCCTCGCGGACAACACGTCGCTCTGGATGAACCGTGCGCAGATGGACCAGTGGGACGTTCATAGTCGGCCGATGGCGGCGGACGCGGATTTGCGGGACGGCGAGTCCTTCGTAGCCGAAGCGCTGGATTCGGGCATGCTGGCCGTTGTTCCCGGTGGCATGTTCGAAGGGAAACCAAGATCGGAATGGACCCCCGAGTGTTGGTGGCGCATCGATCCGGTTCGCGGAGACACACTCGGTATCGGTCCACGCGGTTGGGGGCAAGACACCATGGAGGATCTCGCGAACCGGGCCGCCGCTATTCGTTGGGCCCAGCCCATCAGGGTTCACGGGTCCAACTTGTTCTGTCTCTTCGCCAATGCTGCAGCACGACTGGCGGTGGGCGTCGTTGGGGGCGCGGCAGCTAACGCTATGGATGTTGGAAGCACGCATAGCGCGGTGATGGCCATCATCGGGGCACTTGGGCTCTCCGGTGGTGTGTTCAACATCATCCAGCAGAGTTGCCGCTTGTTGCTCCTGCGTTGATCGGGGACCGAACTCCATGGGCCTTCCCCAGCTCGCTAGTCGTTCGGTCCGACTCTTGGCCCTGGGTCTTGCGATCTCGGCCCAAGCGTCGGGCCAGGAACCGACCCTGATCCTGACTGCAGACCGGGCAGGCGAGGTGCGCCCCTGTTCCACTTGTCCCGGTGAGCTGGCATCCGGCGGTGGCGCTCGGCTAGCGACTTTGATTGGAGACTTGAGCAGCGAAGGTCAGCCCGTTCTGCTTGACGCCGGGAATGCGTTCTTCGGCTCGGCGGACGCCATCGGGGGACCTGGAACCGCTGTCCGTGATCTCTACGACGCGGTCGGCTACGACGTGGTCAACCTCAGCTACAAGGACTTTCGCCACGGGCTCGAGGCGACCCGCTCCTTGTTCAGCGACGTAGGTTTCACCCCGATCTCGGCCAATCTGTTCGCCAGTTCCGGCGAACTCCTCTTCGACCCGTTCGCTGTGGTCCAGCGTGGCGACCGGAAGGTCGCCGTCGTCGGGTTGACCATGCGACCGGAAGGCCTGGAGGACCTCCCGCACTTGCAGCGTCAACTCGTGGGCATCTCCATCGCAGATCCGATCGAGCGCCTGGCCGAAGTCCTGCCCATGGCCCAACGGGCGGCGGACGACGTCGTGGTTCTGTGCCACGGTGATCGTCGCCTGATCGAGGCCGTACGAGACCGATTCGGGGAAGAGATCGCTGCTCTTGGGGTCGGTGGAGTCCGAGCGGAGTCGTTGCCAGCTCACAGCGCATCCCCGACCCTTGCGTGTGATTCGGGTGGGCGAGACCTGGTGCGCTGGCGCCTTCGCGATGATCAGGCCCCTCACACGTTCGAAGTCGGTCCGGGGCTTGTGCCAGATCCTGTGGTCGCGGAGCTCTTGGAGACCCACTTGGCCGGTCCCCCAGACGTCCCGCTTCGACCGAGTCTCCTCCTCGAGGTCGATGCTCCGCTCTTGGAAGGTGGCCCTGTTGCCGTGGACTCGATCAGCGGTGAGCCGGGCGTGGGATTCGGCTTGCTGCTTCGAACGACCTCCCTCGCGAGGATGCCGTCCTGGCTTGGGACCGAAGCACCCGACGGGCACGCCTGGCTCGTCGTCGACCTGACCGTCGAGAACGACATCCCGCCATCGCTCGCCTTTCAGAAGGGCCGCTCCGGTGGCGAAGCGCTGCGCGTCGTGCAGCGGCAGCATCTCTTCCTGCTCCACGGCAACTCCGGCGAGGCCGTCGCACCGAGCCGGATCGCCAAGGGCGCCGAAGGGACTTTGCCCACCGACTTCGCCTTGCGCACGGTCGGCGCATCCAGAACCGGCGAGGTCGCGTTCCTGTTGCCCGACGCTTCGTTCGAGAGAGGTCCGTTGCAGATCCGCTGGTACCACGACGAGGTCCCGGTCACGCGCTTGGAGTTGCGCGGTGGATTGCCCGTCGCATCGTCCGAGGTCCATGCGACCAACGAACTCGTCGCCCTCGCACCTGCCGACGTCACCTTCCCCGAGACGATCGCCGGACAGAATCCACCCAAGGGCACGCGCTGGGTCGCCGTCGGCCTGCGGGGGCGCTCGCTCGGGAGGGACCCCGCGCTCTACCTCGAGTCCGCGCAGCACCTCGAGTTGCTCGTGGACGGCATGTGGGCGCGCCCCCGCGAGGATCTGCTCGGCACCGGTACCCAGGATCCGATCTTCCTGCCGGATCGCCCGACCGGTGCGGAGGCGATCTTCCTCGCGCCGCTCCATGCGCGCTCGCTCGAACTGTCCTGCGCGTTCCCGTTGTTCAAATTGGCCGACGGAACGCAGGTCCAACCTGTCACGTTGCGGCTTCCGCTCGAGGGTGTACCGGTGCAGCCCGAGCCGGAAATGGCGGCGGTGGTCGTCGACGACGGCCTCCTGTCCGTGGCGATTCTGAGCGTCACGGCGTGCGAGGGTTTCGGTGAACTTCAGGCCGAGAACGGTCGCACGTTGCTCGTGATCGAGGGCCGGGTCGAAGCCGCCGAGCAGGGTGGCCTGATCGGATTCAGTGGACGCTTCCTCGTCGACGGTGCCCAGCCGGTCGTGACGCTCGGACTCGCCGACCTCCCACGCTCCGAGCCGTTCCTCGTTCCCTCGGGAGGTGGGCGGCGCGCCTTCCGTGTCGTGCTCGATGCACCCGCCTCGATCGGGACGTCGATCCAGATGACGTACGCCGGCGTGCAGTCCCGTCCGACCTTCGACATCGCTGTCGAGGATGCCGTGCCCCGCGACCCTGATCCGGCAACGACTCCGACCGACGTGTCCAACGAGCTGACCTTGGACCTGGCTTGGACAGCGCACGCGACCGAGACCAGAGCGCCGCACTGGATTCCAGGTGCAACACCCCTGATCGTCGAGCCCGGTCGCGTCGAGACCGGCAGCGTGACCCTCGAATGGACCGGTGCTCGATTCACCGATCTCGTGAACGGCAAGCCGGTCAAGGACGACGAGGTCGCGCTCGAGGTCGATCTCACGGTGCGGCTCGCGGCCGATGCGGAACCCTGGCGTTCACCGACACTCGCCAACTGCCTGATCGCAGTTGTCGATGGCGTCCGCAGCGTTCCGACCAGAGCGATCCCGGACGAAGGTGGCTTGGAGAACCCGCTCAGGTTGAAACCGGGCGAGCATCGATCGGGGAAGGTCGCCTTCCTGGTCCCGAGAGCGGGTTTCGAGCGGTTCTCGATCGCGTTCGTCGAGGAGGGGCGATCCATCGCTCATCTACCCATCGTCGGAGCCAGCGCGCCGCGGGCCGAACCGTTCGCTACCGCCGAGAACGAGGCCGTGCGGGTCGAAGTCCTGGGCTTCGAGACCGCCCTGGAGCTTGGAACCAAGACCGCTCGGAAGGGGCACGTCTACGTGGCGATCGACCTGCGCGCCCAGCATCGACTCGTGGTCGAGGGCGCACCCACCGAGCGCTCTCCGTGGAGCTCGTTGTTCGAGCGGGTGCAACTGTTGATCGACGGCGTGCATCCGCGACGACCGCTCGCGGGACTTCCGACCGATCTCTCCCACGAGCTCTCGCTGTTTCCCACGGAGACCCTCGGTGGGCGCATGGTCTTCGAGGTGCCGCGCGCCATGCTCGCCAACGCGGACCACGTCGCATTGGTCTGCGGGTTCGAGCCCGGCCAGGTCCCCGGTGGAGGCGTCGTGCGCCCCAGGACACTGCGGTTCCCCTTGGTCGGCACGTTCACGATCCCGGACCTTCCCGCGGACGCGCAGCACGTTCAGGACCTGGACGCGACGCTCGCGATCGATGCGCCGCAGGTCGTCCCGACCTTCCAAGGTCGGAAGCCCAAGGCCGACCACACCTGGATCACGACGGAAGTGTGGATCACCGCGCCTCCGGGCCGTTCCGCGACGATCACACCTTGGGGTCGGTTCGCGATCCTCGACACGAACGGCGGGGTTCACGGTCCTCACACCAAGAGCTGGGCGGCGCCCTCACCCAGCCCGCGCGGCAGGCCGTTCTGGGTTCCCGACGAGGGCGTGCGACGGCTCGAACTCGTGTTCGAGGTCCCCGACGACGCGGTCGAAGGTGGGGTCCTGATTCACCGCGGTCTGCTGTCGGTGGACTTCCTGCCCCTCGTCGAAGGTGGCGACATCCGCGTTCCCGCAGCCGATCCCAACCGGTCGACCATGGGGCAACACGTGTACGACGACGCCCGCGTTCCCCGCGGGCTGGCCGGCGTCGGCCTCGAACCGCACAAGGTGAATCGCGCCATCGATCGGGGCCGCGACTTCCTGTTGGAGTTGGTCGCGAGCCGGACGAGGAAGGGTGTCTTCCTGGCGGGAGCCACGGACTATCCCGTACTTCTCGCACTGGTGCACTGCGAAGCGCACAAGTCGGACCCGGAGTTCGCCCGAGTCCTGAAGCGCATGCTGGACGATGTCCGCGTCGATGCGATCGGCGTCTACCAGTTGGGCGTTCTGGCGATGATCCTGGACAAACTCGACGAACCTGAACATCGCAAGCTGTACGAGGACGTGCAGCGGTCCCTCATGGAGAGTCAGGGGCCCGGCGGAAGCTGGGCGTACCCGGCGCGCCTCGATCCGGTCCTGTTCCCTGACCTCGGTCGAACGATGGAGGACGCGCCGATCGAGGAGGGCGCCTCGAGCGTCCTGGAACTCACCGGTGGCGACGTTCCTGCGGAGATAGGAACGCTCTTGCGGATGGACCGTCGTCAATCCCCGAGCCGACATTCGGACGGCGACAACTCGGTCTCGCAGTTCGCGGTCCTGGGACTCTCCACGGCGAAGGACAACGACGTCGTCTTCGATGCGGATACCTGGCACGGAGTCGTGAGCACCTTCGCGAGCCGCCAGGACTTGAACCCGGAGCGTGGCGGTTTCGGTGGTTGGGCGTACTCCACGGGTGCAGGTGCCTATGGAAGCATGACGTGCTCCGGGATCTGCAGTCTGGCCATCGGGCTGCGACGCACCGACCCGCTCCTGGATCCGCGACCGGACCTGCGCATTCGCGACGGCCTCGCCTGGCTCGACCGCAACTGGTCCGTCAGCGAGAACCCCGCGCACAAGGACTGGCACTACTACTACCTGTACGGGCTCGAACGGGTGGGGCAGATCCTCGGCCTGGACTTTATCGGGAGCCACGAGTGGTACCCCGAAGGCGCGCGGTTCCTGGTCGAGAACCAGAAGGGCGACGGATCTTGGTCCGGATCCAACAAGGAGAAGGATCCGCGCATCGCGACGAGTTTCGCGCTGCTGTTCCTGACCCGTGCGACCGAATCGCTCGAGCTGGACGAACCGGAGCCCGCTCCCGACATCGGCCCGGGGGCCCTGGTCACCACCCACGACATGCCCCCCGGCGATGAGAGCGTCTACATCATCCTCGACGCGTCGGGCTCGATGCTGTCGAAGGTCGAGGGCCGTCGCAAGTTCGATGTCGCGCGGGACGCGGTGCGCGAACTCCTCGCGGCACTGCCTGCCGGAACCCACGTTGCGTTGCGCGTCTACGGGCATCGCAAGCGCGCGATCGAGGAGGGCGCGGCCGAGGACACCGAGCTCGTGACCCCGTTCGCCGAACTCGATCTCGAGGCCATGTTCGCCCAGCTCGATGCGCTGCGACCGCGTGGCAAGACCCCGTTGACGCTCAGCTTGCAGGAGGCCCGTGGCGACCTGGCGTCCGCGCCCGACGGTCGCGGCACGGTCGTCGTCCTGCTCACCGACGGAGGCGAGGACACGCGCCAGGATCCCGTGGCCGCCGCGGCCCAGTGGGCCGGGCGCTCCGACGTCCACTTCCACGTCGTCGGCTTCGACATCGACCGGCCCGACTGGACCGAGCAGTTGCACGCCATGGCAGAAGCTGCGGAAGGCACGTACGTCGAAGTCGCTGAGGCGGCGCAACTGGCGTCCCTGGTGGTCCAAACGGTGCGCGCGGGGCCGCCCTCGTTCGAGGTGCTCAGCGCGACCGACCAGCCGATCGCGCAAGGCACCTTCGGAGATCGCGTCGAGTTGCCCGAGGGCGATTACGTGCTCGCTTACGAACATGGAGGTCGTGCGGAACGTGTCGCGTTCCACGTGCGTCCCGGTGCGACCGTCACGGCGCGCCTCCGTCCTCCGGCGGTTCGCTGAGGAACCCGAGTTGGCACGGGAGCCGAGTTCGCACGGGAGCTGAGTTGGCACGTGAGCTGAGTTGGCACGGAACCCGAACCCGAACGTGAACGGAGAACGCGAGCCTGTCGCTTCCGGTGCAACAGGGTTCCGCCAGGCGCCGAAGTCCTGCGAGGTTCAGGCGTCCGAGTCGGGCGAGTGCCCACCGACAAGAACAGCGCCGCGCGGAGCATTCACTCCACGCGGCGCCGTGATGTGGTTGCCTCGAACGGGCGAACTCAGCCGTGCTGGTTCGCCGTCGCCAGCGCCGTGACGAGCGCCTGGTCGATGTCCGCGATCAGGTCGTCGACGTGCTCGATCCCGACCGACAAACGCACGAGGCCGTCCATCAGGCCCGCCGCGTGGCGCACCTCGGGCGGGATCGACGCGTGCGTCATCGACGGGGGCGTCTCGACCAGCGACTCGACGCCGCCGAGCGACTCGGCCAGCGTGAAGATCTTGGTCGAACTGGCGAACGTCTCGCCCGCCAGCACACCACCTTTCAGCTCGAACGACACCATGCCGCCGCCGCTGGCCATCTGGCGCTGGGCCAGTTCGTGCTGGGGGAACGACGGGAGGCCCGGGTAGAACACCTTCTCGACGCCGTCGTGGGCTTCGAGGTGCTTCGCGACCGCCAGCGCGTTCTCGCCGTGACGCTGCATGCGGATGGCCAACGTCTTGGTGCCGCGCAGCACGAGGAACGCGTCCATCGCGCCGGGCGTGCCACCGACCGAGTTCTGGTAGAAGGCGAGCTCCTCCTGGGTCGTCTGGTCGTTGCCGATCAACGCGCCGGCGACGACGTCGCTGTGACCGCCGAGGTACTTCGTGAGCGAGTGCAGCACGATGTCCGCGCCGAGCTCGAGCGGGCGCTGCAGCGCGGGCGTCGCGAACGTGTTGTCGACGACGAGCTGCGCGCCACCGGCGTGCGTGATCTCGGCCGCGGCCGCGATGTCGGTCAGGTTGAGCAGCGGGTTCGAAGGCGTCTCGATGTAGACGTACTTGGTCTTGGGCGTCAGCGCACCGCGGATCGACTCGACGTCGCGCGTGTCGACGAAGCTGAACTCGATGCCGTAGCGTTCGAACACCTTGGTGAAGATGCGGTACGTGCCGCCGTAGAGATCGTTGCCCGCGATCACGTGGTCGCCCGGGACGAGCCGGTCCATCAGGGCGTTCGTCGCGGCCAGGCCCGAGCTGAAGCACAGGCCCCAGGCGCCGCCCTCGAGGGAGGCCAGGTTGTCCTGCAGCGCCGTGCGCGTCGGGTTGTGGGTTCGCGAGTACTCGTACCCGCCGATGGTCTGGCCGGGCGAGGTCTGGGCGTACGTGCTGGTCAGGTAGACGGGGGTCATGACCGCCCCGGTCTGGGGGTCGGGGCCCTGGCCGGCGTGGATGGTGCGGGTCTCGAAGCGCGCGTCGTTCAGATGGTCTTGGCTCATGTCGTGTCTCGTTGGGGACCCCGGCCGATCTCCTGATGGGGGGCTCCCGGATTGTGGGGGACGCGGGAGTCTACCTGCCACGTCGCATCCATCGGTCCAGGCAGTACCCTCTTCCGCGATGTCTTCCCAGGATGTGACGCCCAGCGGTCGGCCCGACCCCGACTCCACCGTTCCCGCGACGGTACCCAGCGCGGTGACGGCCGCGCGCGAGCCGTTCGCGGCCGAGGTGCTGGAGCTGGATGCGGTGCTCGCGCTCTATGCGCGCGAGGCCTCGTCGAGCCTCGGACGCAGGGCGCTCATGGAGCTGGCTCCGCGCGAGCCCGCCCAGGCCACGGCAGCCCTCGCCCGGATCCGCGAGGCCCAGGAGCGCATCGGCCGCAAGGACGAACCCAACTTCGCCGGGCTCACCGACCCGAAGGCGCTCCTGGCGGAAGGACTGCGCGGCCTGGACGAGACACGCCTCAGCGCACTGCGCGCCTGCTTGGCCGCCAGTCGCGGACTGGTCGAGTGGTTCGGTCTGCGCCGCGAGGAGGTCCCGGCCCTGGCCGAGATCGCCGACCTCGTCCCGAACCTGCGACCGCTCGAGGCGCGTCTCGACGACGTGCTGGATTGGCGCGGGCGTGTGAAGCCCAGCGCCTCCGAACTGCTCGGCCGACTCGACCGCATCGTCTCCGAGATGTCGGAACGCATCGACCGCGCGATGAAGGACGTCGTCGCACGCGGCGACGTGCGCGCGGTGCTGTCCGACATGGCGATCCACCGTCGCGGCGGCCGTCCCGTGCTGGCCGTCAAGGCGAAGAGCGCGGGGCGCGTGCGGGGTCTCGTCCACGATCGCAGCCAGAGTGGCGAGAGCGTGTTCATCGAGCCGCGCGAGGTCGTCGAGCTGGGCAACCGCATGGCCGAGGCCGATGCGGACCGCCGACGCGAGGTCGAACGCATCCTGCTCGAGCTCGGCCGCGAGGTGCTCGCTCAGGAGGACGCCCTGATGCTGCTGACCGAGACCGTCGCCGAGCTCGAACTGGCATGGATCGGGGCTCGCGTCTGCGTCCGCATGTCCGCCGTCGCCGCGATCCAGCCCGGCGAGAAGGGCGCGGCGCGCGGCCTGTTGATCAAACGCGGACGGCATCCCCTGTTGCTCGCGCAGGTCGAGGCCGAGACGCTGGCGGACGTCGTGCCGATCGACGTGCGCCTGGGCGACGACTTCGACATGTTGATCATCACCGGGCCGAACACGGGCGGGAAGACGCTCGCCTTGAAGACCACGGGCCTGTTCGCGTTGCTGACGGCCTTGGGCCTGCCCGTCACGGGCGGCGAGGGCACGACCGTCCCGCTGTTCGATCGCGTGGCCGCCGACATCGGCGACGAGCAGGAGATCAGCCAGAACCTGTCGACGTTCGCCAGTCACCTGGTGCGCATCGAGCGCGCGTTGCGCACCGCGACGCCGCACAGTCTGGTGTTGCTGGACGAGCTGGGCGGCGGCACGGATCCGGACGAGGGCGGCGCGCTCGGCACCGCCGTTCTGGAAGCGCTGCTCGCGCGCGGCGTCCCGACGTTGGTCTCGACGCACATCGGCAAGCTCAAGGAATTCGCCTTCCGCCATGCGCGCGCCGAGAACGCCTGCACCGAGTTCGACCTGGCCACCCTGGAGCCGCGCTACGTGCTGCACGTCGGTTCGCCCGGCGAGTCCGGTGCCCTCATCATCGCGCGGCGCCTGGGGTTGCCCGAAGACGTGCTGCAGGTCGCCGAACAACGCACGCATCGTCGCGAGGGCGAGTTGGCCGAGCTGATGGACGACGTGCGCGATGCGCGCGTGCAAGCCGAGGCCGTGCGCAACGCGGCGGAAGGGGAGCGCGACAAGGCGCGCGAGGTGACGCGCGAACTCGAGACGCGCCGCGAGGAACTCGAGCGTCGCTCCGATCAACTCGAGGCCGAGGCGCAAAGAGGGCTCGAGGAGCGCGTCCGCGATGCAGCCCGCGGCGTCGACCGCGCGCGCGCCCTCTTGCCGCAACTGTCCAACGAGGCCGCGCAAGCGATGGCCGCGATCTTGAACCAGCTGGACCAGGACCTCTCGGGCGCGTCCTTGACCGAACGCCGCCAGACCTTCCTCGACAGCCTGCGCAAGGGCAGCCTCGTCTACCTACCGCGCTACCGCCAACGCGTCCTGGTGCACAAGCTCGACCGCGAGAAGCGCGAGGTCGTCTGCAAGCTGGGCTCGATGAAGGTGCGCGTCGCCTACGACGAGGTCACGCCGTACGAGAGTTTGTGATAGTGACTCGCAGTATGCGCGTGACTGTCACTCTGCCGTGATCGTGATCGCATCGGAGAAGTTCGCCGAGCTTCCGTCCCGGTGCCAGTACTGCAGGTGCCAGGTGTCTCCCGGGACGAGCATCGTGGCGAAGGGCGGAGTGGGAATGGGCATCGAGGTGAGGTCGATGAGCCGACTCACCGTTCCTGACCTCCCGCTGAACAGCACGAGGTCATCGTGGCGTCCGATGGGAGCTCCGAGGCACAGAGTGCCTGCCAGCACGGGGGCCTGCCCGGTGTTGGGGCCGCTGATGAAGTAGCCGAATTCGTTGATCGGCAGTCCAGCGACGTTCAAGACCAGGCCGGCGCGATTCACCTCGACCGAACCCGTAGCCCAAAGAACCGACGGATGCCCCGTCGAGTTCGCCGTGACGGGGCAGAGGTTGGCAGGCCCTACGATCTCGCGGTAGGTGTGAATGGCTCCGTTGCCGTTCCGATCACTGATGAGCGTCTCACCGTTCTTGTAGAGGACTTGGTCTTCGGCGAACTTGGAGTTGAGCGCGGTACTCGGGTTTCCGATCCGATCGAGTTCGACGTAGTCCCCCGCGTCGTTTCGTCCGAAGCGCACGACGTATCCGCCGTCTCGATCGAGACTCGCCAGAAGTCGATCTCCCGTCAAGTCGAGTCGTAGGCCAAGGAGATCGCCTGACTGCGCGTCGGAAAGTGTGACAGTCTGAGTGTTCGTCCACGTGCCTCCCGCCAACTCGTAGAGCAGGATCCGGCCCGTGCCTGCGCTCGGGTGTGTGTCGGCGACAGCCAGGCGAGCACCATCCATCGAGCCGTTCGTCGAGAGGATGTTGGTGGATTGGCCCTGGTCACCCTGGTACTCCCATTCCGATCCGACACGGCGCCAGTGCGAGAACGGGGAGCCATGGTGAGTCTTGGAGACAATATGGTTCCCACGAATCTCGACCCAACCTAGGCCGGTCCAGTTTCCGTTGAAACACGTTGGGCGACCAAGCCTGGTGGTCATTTGCCACGTTCCAGCCACGAGGTCGAATACATGGATCAACGCCTGCGAGGTCCCAAAGACCCCGGGTGAAACTACGGCGAGCGTCGTGCCGTCCAAGGACACATCCGTGCCGAATGCATCACCGATCCACGTCTCGGGCGCTCGGAGTGTTGCCTCAAGAACCCATCCGGTCGGATCCCTGCGGAAGACGTTGACGAAGCCACCGTCTTGGCTTTCCGGGATCCCGACGGCGATACGATCGAGGCTCACCGACACCGACTCGATGCGCCCCCCCAAGGACGGATCTGACGTCGGAAGGGCTCCGTACATGACCCAACCTGACGGTCCTTTTTCGAACACGGTGAGTTCGCGGGTCACGGAAGGGGAGGGGGACGCTTGCGACGATCCCGCGACCAAGTAAGAGTCCGACGCATCGAATGCTTGCCCGAACGGACCAGCCAGCCCCGAGGCGGAATGGAGCGTCTGGTCTGGAAGGGGGCCACTGCCCGTCTGGGCAGGAAGGACGGATTGGAGTCCGGCCAGCAGGATCAAGAGGCTGATGGGGTTGCGCATGGTGTGTGCCTCAGCGAACGACCAAAGGAATGGAATTCGAGCGCTGCGTCCCCGTAGCCGTCCCGAGGAGTTCCGCCTGGACCCAGATGACATCACCGACGATTGCGGTGGGTGGGATGGTGATCGACTGAACGAGGGGGCCGCCCGTGAAGGCACCGAGCGCGAGCGTCGTGTCTTCCGACACGAGTCGCTCGATGGCGCTCGAAGGAACGAACTCGACAACGGGGGTCGCGCCGACATGCAGGTTCAGGTCGGTGGCCGGGGCACCGAGGATGATGACGTCCACCGTTCCTCCAGGCGTGGCCATGCCCAGTCGCCCCAGTGTCGGATCGGGGACGGAAGGGACCTGGACCGATGCGGTCGGACAAAAGGTCGTTCCCGAGACTTGGGTTGGCGCGCGGTCCGTACGGATGGATCCACATGTCACCTGAAAGTCCTCGCCAGGGTCCGATGCGCATGTCCACTCCGCTCCGCCTATGGCGCCAGCTCCGGATCCGAATGAGGCGATGATCTCTGCATTGCGTGCCTCGATCCCGGTTCCGCCATTACCCGCAGAGAGTGGGTTGCAGAAGAGGCCTGGCGGTACGCAAGGGATCGACCCACCTTCGCCGCCCCTGAATTCCGAATGGACCAGATGCGCCCGCGTCGCTGGACCGAGTACCGCCCCCTGGGCGCCATTCGTGCCGCTTTCGCAATAGCCGTGGTTCCCGGAGCCACCGAGGAACGTCGACTCTACGACTTCCAACCGGCAGGCGGAGGATACGAAGGCGGGTTTCTCCCAGTTGGCCTGGCTTCCCGAGCACTCGTGAATCCGAATATCGGTGCTGTCGAGGAAGCTGTAACTCTTGTAGCCAAAGGTCGATGTGGAAGCGGATAACTGGTCCAGGAGAACCACTCCCTCGGCGCTCATTACCAGAATGTGGTCGGCCCCGATCTGGGAGAGGATCGTCATCGAGTTTGCTGGCAGCGGCCCGATCGAGGCGAACCCGGCGTTCACCCCGGCTTCACCGAGAATGCGTAGGGGCTTGCTACAGCAGAACGGGCCGTAGGTCCCCGCCAAGACGACGACCCGGTCATCGGGAGCGGCCGCGTCGATGGCGTCCTGGATGCTGGTGTAGACGCCAGGTCCTCCGTCATCGTCGACGAAGTGCGTGGTGGGTTGTCCGGTCTGAACCGGAACTGCACAGAGAATGAGGGCAAGAGTCTGGATCATGGACCTATCTCTCCAAGGGGGGACCAGGGTCTGCGTAGGATTCGAACCTACCAAGAATCCCGCGATCCACCTGAAGAATGCCGGTGAGCTAAGAGCATCGAGCGAATGCGACGCACTCGCAGGTGGCCCGGAGAGACGACCAGAAGGGCCGGACGGGCATTCTTGCTAGTTTCATGGCATGTGCCGCATCCTGATCTTCCTAGCTGCTTTGCTCCCTGGAATGCCTGTTGCCTTGCAGGACGAGCCGAGTTTCGAACGTCACGTATCACCCGTTCTGTCGGCTCACTGTGCCGAGTGTCATGGTGGCGAGGATCCGGCGGCCGGTTACGACCTGGGTGCTTTGGGTGGGCCGGACGAACTCGACGCGTTCGACTGGGACTTGATTCGCGAAGTCGTGCAGAGCGGCGAGATGCCTCCGCTCGGAAGTTCGCGTCCTGAGGCGAAGGCACAAGCGCGCTTCCTGGCCTGGATCGATGCGCGTGTCCCCGGCGAATTCGCAGATGAGGTCGCAGGCGAGATCGATCCGGGACCCGCGCCCTTGCGTCGCCTGAACGGGCGCGAGATCACGCGCGCCCTGCACGACGTCCTGGGGGTCGAACTCGACGCGACGAAGATCCTGGGGCCCGATCCGGTCGGGCATGGATTCGACACGGCCGCCGGGGCGTTGGCGCTGCCGGCTGAGCGCGTGGAGCACATGTTGTCCCTGGCCGACCTGGCCGCGACGATGGTGTTTCCGCACGACGACCCGCGACTGCCGCACGTCCAGCACTTCGGGCCCGAAGCCTTCGAGTCGGGAGGTCACCGCGGCGACGCTGCAGTGTTGTCGACGACCAGCACCGCGACCTTCGGCCTCTGGGCACCGCGCACGGGTCGGTATGCGTTGACCGTGCAGTTGTCCGCTTCGCGGGCGGGCGACGAGTTGGCGAAGGCGCGCCTCAAGGTCGACGCTCGCCGCGTGGGCGAGGAGCGTGAGATCGAAGCGGAGCCTGGTGCCACCCAGACGGAACGCTGGGAGTTCGAGATGGAGGGCGGCGCGCGCACGTTGGCCGTGCGCTTCACCAACGACCACTACGACCCGCAGAACGCGAACCCGAAGCTGCGCGACCGCAACCTGTTCGTGTACGGGGCGACGCTCGAGGGGCCGCTGGATGCGGCGCAAGAATCGGACGTCCACCTCGCGCTGCGTACGCGGGCAGCGGAACGAGGGGACGCTTCGGCGCGTGCTCAGCTGGAGCTGCTGGGTCGGCGACTGTGGCGCCGACCGTTGCAGTCCGTCGAGCTCGACCGGCTGCTCGCGCTGACTCAGGACGCCGACCCCGAGGCGTTGCGCATGCAGGTCGGCGCGGTGGCGCTGCTGGCCTCGCCGCACTTCCACCTGCGGGTTGAAGCAGTGAGGGTCGAGGACGTGCGGGACGCGGGCACCACACGCCTCGGCGGATTCGAACTGGCGACGCGGTTGGCGTTGTTCCTGTGGAGCAGCGTTCCCGACGAGGCGTTGCTGGACGCGGCGGCCGCCGGTCGGCTCGACGACGATGCGGGGCTCGCCGCCCAGGTCGAACGCATGTTGACGGATCCGCGCGCGCGCATCCTGGCCGAGTCGTTCGGCCTAGCCTGGCTCGGCGTGCCCGCGCTCGAGCAGCACCGGCCCGACCCCGACGCGTTCCCCGGCTGGAACTTCAACGTGGGGCGCAGCTCGGTCGAGGAGACGCGCCGCGTGCTGGAGGAATTGCTCTTCGAGGACCGCCCGCTGACCGACCTGGTCGCCGCCGACTGGACGTGGGTCGACAGTCGGCTGGCGCGGTTGTACGGATTGAAGGCGGTGCCGCGCGGGCAATGGCAGCGCGTGTCGCTGACGGACACGCCGCGGCGCGGTGTCCTTGGGCATGCGAGTCTGCTGACCGTCACGAGCAACCCCGCGCGCACGTCGATCCCGCGCCGTGGCAAGTGGGTGCTCGAGGCGCTGCTCGGTACGCCGCCGCCGGATCCTCCGCCAGGTGCGGACAGCCTCGACGACTCCTCCGCCGAAAGTGGACTGTCCTTGCGCCAACGCCTCGAGCTGCATCGCGCCGACCCCGATTGCCGCGTGTGCCACGTCGCGCTCGATCCGATCGGATTCGGGATGGAGGCCTTCGACGGCATCGGTCGCGCTCGCTCGGGCGCCGAGGCCGAAGGGCTCGACACGACCGGCGAACTCCCGGACGGTCGCACGTTCGCCGGGCCGGTCCAACTGGCCGAGATCCTGGCGAACGAGCCACGACTGCCGCGCCAGATCGTCGAACGCATGCTCGTGTTCGCGCTGGGCCGTGGTATCGAGCGCAGCGACCGGCCCGCGATCGACGCGATCCTGGACGAGCTCGATCCGGAACGCCCGACGTTCGGCCAGGCCCTGCGCGCGGTGTGCGCGAGCCCACTTCTGACGCACGCGCGGGGCCGGACGCTCGCAGGACAGGACCAGGACCGCTAACGTCGAACCATGCCGAAGCCCCTCTCCCGACGGACCCTCCTGCGCAGCGCCGGCGCGATCGTCTCGCTGCCCTACCTGGAAGCGATGTTGCCCAAGGGGGCTTGGAGCGCTCCGGCGGCTCCGGTGCGGTTGGTCTGGGTCTACGTCCCGAACGGCGTGAACGTGGGGGAGTGGCGCTACGGCGGCGAGATGGAGAACCCGCGCCGTGCGAAGGCGTCCGAGATCCAGGACGACGTGCTGGTCGAACGGGAGCTCGACGTCTTGCCCCCGTCGCTGCGCAGCTTGGCACCCTTCCGATCACGGCTGTCGATCCACCAGAACTTGACGGCGCATCATGCGCGGGCGAACGGCGATGGTCCAGGCGATCACGCGCGCGCTGCAGCCGCATGGTTGACGGGCGTGCAGCCGTTGAAGGACGACGGCCAGGTGCAGCTCGGGATCAGCGCCGACCAGCTCGCCGCCCAACGCATCGGCGACGCGACGTTGTTCCGGTCCCTCGTGTTGGGGACCGAGTCCCCGCGTCTCTCGGGTCAGTGCGATTCGGGGTACGCGTGCGCCTACCAGAGCCATCTGTCGTGGGAAGGTCCGACGACGCCGGCCAGCAAGGAGACGCGTCCCAGCCGCGCGTTCGATCGGCTGTTCCGTGGCGACGGTCAAGGGCTGCCGAGCGAGGTGGCCGAGGACCGTCGCGCGCGCCGGCGCAGCGTGCTCGACCTCGTGCGCGACGATGCGAAGCGGTTGTCCGCGCAACTCGCGGCGGACGATCGCCATCGCCTCGACGAGTACCTGGCTGGTCTGCGCGAGGTCGAGCGACGCATCGACCGGGCCGAGACCCTGGCGGCGTTGGGCGTGCCCGACGAGGATCGTCCGCCTGAGGCGCCGGCCGACCTGGGCGAACACGCGCGCGCGTTGCTGGACGTCGCGCGACTCGCGTTGACGACGGATGCGACGCGCATCGTGACCGTGATGCTGGGGAACGAAGGCAGCAACCGCGCCTATCGCGAAGTGTCGGTGAACGGCGGTCACCACGAGATCTCGCACCACGGCAAGGACGCGCCGAAGATGGCGGGCATCGCCAAGATCGACGGCTACCTCGCCGCGCAGTTCGGACACCTGTTGCAAGGTCTCGCATCCACCCCGGACGGCGAGACGGACCTCTTGGCGAACAGCTTGGTCGTGTACGGCTCGGGCATCGAGGACGGCAACCGCCACTGGCACCACGACCTGCCGACGTTGGTGGCGGGCGAAGGTGGGGGAGCCCGACCGGGCCGTGTGGTGGAGCATCCGCGCGAGACGCCGATCGCCGACCTGCACCTGGCGATGCTGGAACGCGCTGGTGTCCAGCTTGCGTCCGACGAGTCGCTGGGCGACGGGCGTGCCCCGCTCGCTGGCCTCTAGGGCCGCTGGAGCGCGCGCCCCGTCGAACGATCTACCGGACGCGCGTTGTTGGACGAGACACATTCCACCAGCGTTCGGGGAGCGGGCTTGAACGGGAGACCGCGGTCGGTAGGGTGGGCGTTTCAGCGAGCGCACCATGGAATCCACAGACCACACCACGCAACATTCGGGCCCGAGCGTCGGTGACGCGCCCAGCATCCTGGTCGTCGACAACGATGCGCGCATCGTCGAGCTGGTGGCCTGGTTCCTGGGCAAGCGGGGCTTCGAGGTGAGGACCTCGGAGTCGTTCGCGGAGGCGCGGGACGAGCTGACCGCGGCGCGCCCAGACCTGATGCTGTCCGACCTGGATCTCGGGATGGAGAGTGCGCTGGAGGAATTGCCGCGCCTCGAGCAGGAGGGCCTGCTGCCCCCGACCTTGGTCGTTTCGGGCTTCCTCGACGCCGATTCGATCGGACGACTCGAGTCCATCGATGCCGTGTGCGGCACCCTCTCCAAACCCTTCGACTTCGCCGATCTCGAGGAACGCGTCGTGACGTGCCTCGCCGAGATCCAGCGCGAAGCGGCTGTTCAATCGCCCGTGTCCCTCGTGGGCGGCGCGATCGAGACGAATCCTGGAGGCTGGGTCGAGATCGTCCCGGCCCGCCCGCCGGTCGATGCCGCCACTCCTGGCGTCGGATCGAACGGGGCCCCCCAGGACCCGTCGTTCGTGAGTTGAGCCCCGGGGCCCGGCCTTCGTCGGACCCTGTATTCCGGGTGGTGGTTCGCGCGCAGGATGTCCGCAATCGCTAGCCTGGGCGCGTGACCCGACTTCGCTATACGACCGCAGGTGAATCGCACGGACCGAGCCTCGTCGGTATCGTCGAGGGGATTCCGGCCGGCCTGACCCTGGACCTGGCTCCGATCGATGCGGAGCTCGCGCGGCGGCAGGAGGGCTACGGTCGCGGCGGGCGGATGAAGATCGAGACCGATCGCATCCAGCTGCTCAGCGGGACCAAGGGCGGCGTCACCCTGGGCTCGCCCATCGCGTTCCTGATCCAGAACAAGGACAGCGTGATCGAGCAGTTGCCGCCCGTGCGCAGTCCGCGCCCTGGGCACGCCGACCTCGCAGGCTGCCAGAAGTACGGACACCAGGACGGGCGCGCCGTGCTGGAGCGGGCGAGTGCGCGGGAGACCGCGGCCCGGGTCGCCGCCGCCGGCATCGTCCGCCAGGTCCTGGACGCCTTCGGCATCGAGGTCTTCGCCCACGTCCTCTCCGTCGGTGGCGTCTCCGTGCGCGAGGATGCCTGGGACGCCGCTGGGGCGGAACGGGCCGCCCTGCGCTCGGAATCGCTGTTCCATGCCCTGGATCCGGCTGCCGAGGCGGCGCTGATCGAGCGCGTCGACCAGGCCAAGGAGGCCCAGGACAGCCTCGGGGGCCGGTTCGAGGTCCGCGCCCTCGGCCTACCGCCCGGGCTGGGCAGCTATCAGCAACCCGCCGACCGCCTGACCGCCAGGCTCGGCGCGGCCCTGTTCTCGATCCCCGCCATCAAAGGCGTCGAGGTCGGGATGGGCATGGCCGTGGCCGATGCCCCCGGATCCCTGGTCCACGACCCGATCGATCCGGCTCCCGCGGGATCCCATACACCGTTCGCACGCCGCTCGAACCGCGCCGGCGGACTGGAGGGTGGTCTGACCACGGGCGAGGAGCTCGTCCTGCGGGCCGCCATGAAGCCGATCCCGACGTTGCGGCGCGGCATCGACAGCGTGGACCTGGAGACCGGGGCCGCCGCGCCCGCGACCTACCAACGCTCGGACGTGACCAGCGTTCCCGCCGCCAGCGTCGTGGGGGAGGCCGTCGTGGTGCTCGCCCTGGGCGAGGCCTTCCTGGACAAGTACGGCGGGGACTCGCTGGAGCAGGTGGAGGCCGCGCACGCCTTCCACATGGGGCAGATCCGGCGGCGTTGATCCGACCGTTCCCCGGGGCCAGCCGTTGGGCATCGACCGACACCCCGACCGGGATCTCGGAAGGACTTCACGGAACTTGACGATTTGCTGGTGCCCGGGGTTGACGGGGGCAAGTCCGTCACTAACCTATCCGCTCCACTTCCGGACCTGGGCTTGCCTGGGACCGGGTTGGGCGACCTGGAACTGCCAGCGTGGCTCAATGGCTAGAGCAGCTGATTTGTAATCAGCAGGTTGCGGGTTCGAGTCCCGCCGCTGGCTCCAGGGTCTCCCTTGCGGGGGACTCAGCGCCCTTCGGGGCCTGGCGTCAGGGGCGAAATCGACCCTCGACCGCGCTTCGAACCACTTGGACGGGTGACCTTCGGGTCCTCGCGCTCCCTGGAAACCCGAACCGATCTCGAGCATGACGCGGGAGCGTCGTCAGGACTCCGACCTTGGTCGGGGCCGTACGACGCGTTTGAACCGGTCGACCGAGGTCACCCCATCTAGCGAAACCGTACGTCGGTGGCACCTCACAGTGCGATCGATCCACGGGGAGGTTCCCGAGCGGCCAAAGGGGTCAGACTGTAAATCTGATGGCTCTGCCTTCGCAGGTTCGAATCCTGCTCTCCCCACCATCCGACCGGCCTCTGGCCGGGCGGATTCACTTCTCCGGTTCGTCCGCTGACGCGGACGAGACGCACCCAATGCGTCGTTTGGCCAATGCGTCATACGGTGAATGTGGTGTGGCGGCGTGGCACTTCGTGTGACGTGGCTGCGAGCGCAGCGAGCACACATGGTGAGCCGGGCGCGATGAGCCATCTGGCTTGGACGCGACAGTGAGCGCACGACAGCGAGCGCGCGACAACGAATACGCAGTGACGATGGCCGAGGCCTTAGGGCTTCTGGCGGTTGCTGTGTCTATGGACGCTGGTGGGGGAGGCTGCTGCTTCGGCGCGGTCTCATGACCAGGTTCGGCCTTTCACACCCTTCGGTGGTGGTCCCTTGCGGGGACGCTGCCTGGCACCCGTGTCGCCTTCGTGCATGTGTTGGCGCGGCCCTGTTGGGCACGCTGCCGGCGCACTTTGCGGGCCCTTCGGGGCCATTTTGCGGGCGTAGTTCAATGGTAGAACGACAGCCTTCCAAGCTGTACACGAGGGTTCGATTCCCTTCGCCCGCTCCACTCCCTCCACTCCACTCCTTGCTCTCTTGCAGGGATGCGGCGGGAGTCGACCTCGCGCAGGACGCTCGAAGATCGGTCCACGCACCGACGTCTCGCCCGCTCACGCACGGCGAGGCGTTCGTTGCTGCTGTAGCTCAGTGGTAGAGCACTTCCTTGGTAAGGAAGAGGTCTCGGGTTCAAGTCCCGACAGCAGCTCCAACCACAACCAAATTCACGAACAGTTGGGGCCCCGACGCCGGAGAACGTTCTCCGGCATCAGGCTCCACCTCGATCTTCCCGGCGTCGTCTCGTCAGGGAAGCAACCCACTGCGATCGGGCTTCGCCCCACGACTAGGAACAGACCGAGATGGCCAAGGAAGTCTTCAACAGGACCAAAGATCACGTCAACGTGGGCACCATTGGGCACGTTGACCACGGCAAGACCACCCTCACCTCCGTCATTTGCCGCCACCAGGCGTCGATTGGCTTGGCGAAGGAGATGGCATTCGACGAGATCGACAAGGCGCCCGAGGAGAAAGCTCGCGGCATCACGATCTCGACCGCGCACGTCGAGTACGAGACCCCCTCTCGTCACTACGCGCACGTCGACTGCCCCGGTCACGCCGACTACGTCAAGAACATGATCACGGGTGCCGCCCAGATGGACGGCGCGATCCTCGTGGTGTCCGCCGCGGACGGCCCGATGCCCCAGACGCGTGAGCACATCCTGCTCGCCCGCCAGGTCAACGTGCCGGCGCTCGTGGTCTTCATGAACAAGGTCGACCAGGTCGACGATCCGGAACTCCTCGACCTCGTCGAGATGGAGATCCGCGAACTGCTCTCGAAGTACGACTTCCCGGGCGACGACATTCCGATCATCCGTGGCTCGGCCCTCAACGCCGAGAACGCCCTCAACAGCGGCACCGACATCAACGATGACGTCTTCGCCTGCGTGAAGGAGCTCATGGACGCGGTCGACGCTCACATCCCGCTCCCCGAGCGCGACGTGGACAAGCCCTTCCTGATGCCCGTCGAGGACGTGTTCTCGATCAAGGGTCGTGGAACGGTCGGCACGGGTCGCGTCGAGCGCGGCATCGTCAAGGTCGGCGACGCCCTCGAGTTCGTCGGTATGCAGGAAGAGATCGGTACCACGACCTGCACCGGTGTCGAGATGTTCCAGAAGACGCTCGACGAAGGTCGCGCCGGCGAGAACGTCGGTGTCCTCCTGCGTGGTGTCGACAAGACGACCCTCGTGCGTGGCATGGTCCTCGCGGTGCCCGGCTCCGTGAAGCCGCACACCAAGTTCGAGGCCGAGGTCTACATCCTGTCCAAGGAAGAGGGTGGCCGTCACACGCCGTTCTTCTCGGGCTACCGCCCGCAGTTCTACTTCCGCACCACGGACGTGACGGGAGCCGCCAACCTGCTCGGCGGCGCCGAGATGTGCATGCCTGGCGACAACGTCAAGCTCGAGATCACCCTCGGCACCCCGGTCGCCATGGACGAGCAGCTGCGCTTCGCCATCCGCGAAGGCGGCCGCACGGTCGGCGCCGGTGTCGTCACCAAGATCCACGAGTGATCGACTGGGGAGCGCGTGGGGGACACCTCCCGCGCTCCCCAAATGCTTTCTGGCCCATCCGCCGACGCGGGTGGGCCGCCCCTTCAACGCTCCGGCCGATCCGACTCACTCCGAGTCGCTCACGCCAGGGCGCCCTCCGATCCCCCCCCGGATCGGACCCCCAATCGGAATCCATGTCATGAAGACCAAGGAACGCTACGTCTTCCTCGAGTGCACCACCTGTCGGCACCGCAACTACACGACGCACAAGCGTCTGAAGGCGGCCTACAAGCTCGAGAAGAAGAAGTACTGCAGCTACTGCCGGGCCCACACGGCCCACCGCGAGAAGAAGCTCTGAGCCGTCTTCTCTCCGTGTCGGGCGCCTTCCCAGGCGACCTGCGCGGGGACCCCACGCGCTTCTAGATTCGACTTCCCTTCCGGCGTGACGCTCCACTGAGCAGATCCGGACCCAGCCCAAGAGGAACCCAACATGGCCTACAAGAAAGACCAAGGACGGATGGTGAGAATGGCGGCCTTCTGGTCGCTCGCTCTGCTGTTGTTCTACGGGTGCATGTCCTTGCACACGACGCTCGTCGTGACCTGGTCCAGCCTCGGGAAGTCCCTCATCTCCGGTGTGGACACGATCCCGATCATCGGGATCACGCCCAGCGGCGCCTTCCTCATCGCGGCTCTCGTTCTGGCTGGCGGCCTGTTCTTGCTGAACAGCTGGCAGCAGAAGGAGAAGAACGCGGAGCTCCTGATCGAGACCGAGAACGAGCTCAAGAAGGTCACCTGGCCGACCATGGACGAAGCCATGGACGGTTCGCTGGTCGTCATCATCTGTGTCGTCTTCCTCATGGCCTTCATGGCCGGCGCCGACTGGGTGCTGGGTCGTCTGGTCGGTCGTGTCCTCCTCGGTTGAACCCAAGCGAGAACCAAGAAGAGGATTCCAGATGGCCTACAAATGGTATTTCGTCCGTTGTCAATCGGGGCGCGAGAAGCGCATCCGCGACAACGCACAGAACCGGCTCAAGGTGGCTGGCGCTGAGGAGATCATTCCCCAGGTGCTCGTCCCGTACGAGCTCGTCACCGACATGAAAGGCGGTCGCAAGCGCACCGTCGAGAAAAAGCTCTACCCCGGGTATCTGATGGTCCAAGCCGACCTGGACGATCCCGAGGACACGCGGGTGATCACCGCCCGTAATGCACTGCGCAGCGTCGATGGATTGCGCGACTTCCTCGGAAGTCGTGGCGAGCCGACCTCGATCACCGAGGCCGAAGTGACATCGATTCTTTCACGCATGCAGGAATCTGAAACCCGCCCTCAAGTCACGATTGGCTTGAGCAAGGGTGACATGGTGAAGATCAACGCGGGTCCCTTCGACGGCTTCGATGGAGCTGTCGACGAGATCAACGCGGAGAAAGGCTCCGTGCGCGTCATCGTGACCATCTTCGGGCGACCCACGCCCGTCGATCTCAAGTATTGGGAAGTGGAGGCGGTTTAAGATGGCCAAAGAAGTCACCGCGAAAATCAAGCTGCAGTGTCCCGCTGGGCAGGCAACCCCTGCTCCGCCCGTGGGCCCCGCGCTTGGTGCGCACGGCGCGAACATCGCCGAATTCGTCAAGCAGTTCAACGACCGGACCCGGGACCAGATGGGGATGATCATCCCCGTCGAGATCTCGGTCTACAAGGACCGTAGCTTCGACTTCGTCCTCAAGTCTCCGCCTGCCGCCGTGCTGCTGAAGAAAGCAGCTGGCGTCGACAAGGGCGCGGGCGAAGTGGGGACGCAGATCGTCGGCAAGGTCACTCGTGCCCAGGTCGAGGAGATCGCGAACATCAAGATGAACGACCTGAACGCCCGTGACTTGGATCACGCTTGCCTCATCATCGAGGGAACGGCGCGGTCGTCCGGGATCGAGGTGGAAGGATGAGCACCATGACGAAGCGAAGCAAACGCTATCGCGAAGCCGCGGCACGCGTCGACGGCACCCAGATCTACTCGGCCCAAGAGGCTCTCGAGATTCTCAAGAGCCTGCCCGGTCCGAAGTTCGACGAGACCGTCGAGGTCGCCGTGCGACTCGGCATCGACCCGCGCAAGTCGGACCAGCTGGTCCGTGGTGCCGTGTCGTTGCCCAAGGGTCTCGGCAAGAAGGTCACCGTCGTCGTGTTCGCCGAAGGCGACAAGGCGGAGGCTGCCAAGGCAGCCGGCGCCGACGAGGTCGGCTCCGACGACCTGTACGAGAAGATCAACGGCGGTTGGATGGACTTCGACGTCGTCATCGCGTCCCCGGACATGATGAAGCACGTCGGCAAGCTCGGTAAGGTCCTCGGACCCCAGGGCAAGATGCCCTCGCCGAAGTCCGGAACCGTCACGCCCGACGTCGGCCAAGCCGTCACGGACTTCAAGGCGGGCAAGGTCGAGTTCCGCACCGACGCGGGCGGCAACGTCCACGCGCCGGTGGGCAAGCGCTCGTTCTCGACCGAGGACCTGTTGACCAACCTGAACGCGTTCTTGAACCACCTGATGGGCATGCGCCCGCCGGCCGTCAAGGGCATTTACATCCGTCGCGTCAGCGTCTCGACCACGATGGGTCCGGGCGCCTACATCGATTTCGGAGGCTGAGCGATGCCGAACCTCGTCAATGAATGGGTCGTCCGCGAGATGACCGAAGACTGGAAGGAGGCGGAGGCCATGGTCCTCGTCACCTTCGGTGGTCTCGACATCCCCCAGACCGATCACATCCGCAACGAAATCGCCGGCAAGGGCGCCAAGTTGAAGATGATCCGCAACCGCCTGGCCCGCAAGGTGCTGAGCGATCGTGGGATCGACCTGCCCGCCGACAGCTTCACCGGCAACACCGCCGTCGCCTACGGCGATGCGGAGCAGGTGATCGGTGCGGCCAAGGTCTTCACCGACAAGGATGTCAAGAAGACCAAGAAGGTCGCTTTCAAAGCGGGCTTCATGCAGGGCGAGGTCCTCGATGCGGCCGACGCCGCTGCGCTGGCCGACCTCCCGGATCGTGACACCGTCAACGCGATGTTGCTCGGCGTCATCAGCGGCCCGGCCCGCGGCCTGGCCACCTTGATCCACGCTGTTCCGTCCTCCGTCGCCCGTGTGCTCCAGGCACGCGTCGACGAAGGAGCCGAGAGCGGAGGTGGGGAAGAGGGCTAAGCGCCTCCGAC
>TARA_R110002073_G_scaffold61383_3_pt1 | contig 29883 bp, 24 predicted proteins | sample TARA_R110002073 | Tara Oceans TARA_R110002073 (sample SAMEA4397174) | marine metagenome | biome: Polar Biome; feature: [DCM] deep chlorophyll maximum layer (ENVO:01000326); material: water (ENVO:00002006), including particulate matter (ENVO:01000060) such as... | depth 40 m | reverse complement strand
TATCACATGAAAAAATTCCATACCAATCCAAATCGTATCGAAAAATCCCGGTAAATGGTGTTGGGTGAGGAGTAATAATTATAGCCTGTAAACGAAGAATTGAAATGTTCTAGCTTAAAAAAGATTCGTGTTTGCTTAACTTTAGCATTAATAAAAAAATCTAATCTTGGGTATCCTCCTAGTTGTTTTTCGGTTTGAATATAGAATTCTGCTAAAATAGGATCGTAAGCATTCATATTATATTTAGAGAAATAATTAAAAGTGATTCCTGTTTGAAGGAATAGGGCTTTATCGAAAAAGTGATTAGCATAATAAAAGGTGTTTCTAGCAACAATGTCTGGGACATTTAAAACGTTTGCTCCATCTATAACTGTTTGGTAAAGCAATGTGTTATTAAGGGCAAATTTTCCAAACTTCACTTCTTTTTCCAATCTTGCTCTAAAATAATTTACTGTACCATTATATTGGTTTGGTTTTAAAAGCGGTTCAGCATTAGGTTTATTAAAATAGGTATAGTTATTAATTGTAGTATAATCAACATCAAGATTAATCAATCTTTTTGATCTAATTTCAAAGCCAAGTCGTTTTGTTTGTATATTATTAAAAGTATTTTGCCAATTGTAATTTATATAATCACTTTGATATAGTAGGTAATTATAATTTGGTGCTTTGGAGTTTATATTAATTGTGGCACTAGCTTGGGTATCTTCATTAAAGTTAAATGTTGCATTTCCATTTAAAAAATTTCCATCAAAATCTCCCGAGAGGTTAAGTCCAAAATCTCCTTGAATTAAAAACTTACCAATGGTGTTTTTATAACCTCCACCGACGGAAACCACATTTCCTTTTAAACGATTGGTAATATCATTACCATTTATAGACACCAAAGTATTGTAGCCATAATTATATTTATTGTAGCCAATATTAAACTTTAACTCTCCAAGAGTTTTACTTTTATATATTGCGTTAGCCTCAACATATAGATTTTCTAATGTAGTTTTATCATTAAGATTGGAACTTGGAAAAGCTTCACCAAAAAAATCGGTATATGGTGAATTTTGTTCGTACTGATAATACTTGCTTTCGTAAGACACTATATTCCCAAGGCTTAATGTATTTTGAGTTAATGAGTCTTTTTGCTGAATGATATTATAATAATGGTCTATGTGAAATCTTTTTCCTTTTAAAACACTTTGCGCGTCTTCAAAGGCTGGGTCAAAAACCGAACGATCTATAAATCGAGGGTTACCAGATTCAAACTCATCAAGGTCTTTATCTAAAATACCTCCATTTTCTTCATTCAATAAATCTTGAATTACAGAATGTGCCCTGACATTATATCTGCCATTTTTAGTTTTATAATTAGTTGTAAATCTAAAATTTCCTGTACTTGTTAAAATATGTTGATATTTTCCAAGAGACCTTAATCCTTTATAAGCTATCGAAAAATTAAATTGCGGTGTAGTATTTACTGTAAAAAAAGCATCTAGAAGCTGCCCTTGTTCAAAGGCTGTTTTAAACATTAACTCTGTTAAAGGCGTTGGGACATAATAATAATTAACATCTTCAACTTCCATAAAATTAAAATGCCTAGCTCTTGCTCCAAATATTGGCATTAATAAGGTGTTTTTAAAGTTATAACTTAAAGTATTATATGTTTGGCCAATGTTTGAAAATGGTAATACATTAAAATTATCTCTTCTTAAATAGTTGAATTTATACTCCTTATTTATATTAAGTGTTGTATCTACAAAAGTGGTATCATGCTCTTTAGAAATAATTTTATACAAATCTATAGTGGCCTCTTTGTTTTTAAGAATTCTTTTAGAGCTTTCTAACCTTAAAGAATCGCTTTTTAAGTTAAAATTTCCGCCTCCTTCGATTCGTTTTAAATTAGGTTTAGTTTGAGCATTGACTACAGCTATACTAAAAAAAGAAATTAATAATAAAACAATACGATTCATAAATATTTTATAATCTTGTAATTACAAGTTTTTGAAAAAAACATCGTGCAAAAATAGCAATTATTAAATGTAATTACTTTTTTTATGTAAGAAAGCGATTTACCAAAAACCTTATAACGTATTTAACACTTATTTATTAAAATGCTAGGATTAAAATATTCGGGATTTGAATATGAATGTGGTACGGACGAAGCTGGTCGTGGTTGTCTTGCTGGTCCAGTTACTGCTGCTGCTGTTGTTTTACCTTTAGATTTTAAGAATTATATGTTGAACGATTCCAAGCAACTTTCACATAAGAAACGTGAACTTTTAAAACCTATTATTGAAGAAAATGCAGTTAGTTTTGGAGTAGCACATGTTTTTGAAACCGAAATTGACAACATTAATATATTGAATGCCTCTATTTTAGCCATGCATTATTCAATAGAAAAGCTATCAATTTCAGTCGAATTTATTGCTGTAGATGGCAACCGGTTTAAACCTTTTAAAGATATTCCGTACAAAGCAATAATTAAAGGTGATGGTAAATATTTAAACATAGCAGCTGCTTCGGTTTTGGCAAAAACCTATCGCGACGCTTATATGCTAAAAATTCATGAAGAATTCCCAATGTATAACTGGAAACAAAACAAAGGGTATCCAACAATTGAGCATCGTGAAGCAATTAAAAAATATGGTGTTACCAAATATCACCGAAAATCTTTCAGGCTCTTACCAGAGCAATTAACTTTTGAATTTTAAGTTATACCTTTGCATAAGATTGCATTAATTAGTCCTAAATGAAAAAAATTATTGTTTCCCTTATCATTATCTTAATATGCTTTAGCTGTAATAATCCTAAACGAAACAAAACCAGTATTACTCAGCTTATACCAAAATCCACTTCTGTTGTTCTAAAAATAAACAGGCTAGAAACATTTAAAAGTGATATTAAAAACAGTGCTTTTTTAAAAGGGATTTCATCAACCCAATTTTACAAAAACTTCAGTACTATTCTAAAAAATCTTGAAAGCTTTAATACTAAAAATGACCTATTGGTTTGTTTTAATAAATCTGGCGACTCTTTAAATTATACTTTCATTACAAAATATCATGATAGTTTACTTCAAAAAAACGAATCATTTAAACTATTTAACACCATTGTTGATAGTATTTTCGTGGCCTCTAACACTAAAAGTATTATTACTAATATTGGTACAAAAGAAGATAATGGTTTTAACACCTTAAGCAATACTTTAAGTAGTGATAAGTCTTTTTCAATATTGCTTAACAACAGCAGTTCAAACAGCTTTGGAAAGGGAGTTTTTAATATTTTAAGTGATGATTTTGCAAACGCAATAGCTTTTGATGCCGAAATTGCTCCAGACCAATTTATACTTAACGGTATAAGCATCAATAATGATTCTATTAAAACATTTATTGACCTTTTTAAAAACACCATTCCACAAGAAAATACCATACAAAGCATTGCACCTTCAAATAGTGATGGCTTTTTAAGTTTTACGTATAACGATTTTCAAACACTTCATCAAAACTTAGCAAGTTATAAGCAACAAGATATAGATAGCACAGAGCACTTTGAGCTTTTAGAAACTTTAACCGAAGTTGGGATTATATATTTTAAAGACAAAAACGCCTTAGTACTTAAATCTATTGATACATTTAGCACCAATGAAATTTTAAACAACCAAGAAAACAACATAGGAAGTTATAGAAATACCAACCTATTTTCCTTTAGTGACACCAACTATTTTGAGAACATTTTTGCTCCAATTGTGTCTTTTAAAGATGCTTCAAAATACATTAATATAGGTGAGTATTTTGTATTTGCTGATGATGACGATTTGCTTAAGACTATTATCACAAGCTTTCAAAATGGGAGTACTTATGATAAAGATGCTAATTATGCAAACTTAAAACTATCGTTGAGCGATGAAGCTTCATTGCTATTAATTGCAAATTCAAAAAAATTAGCTTCCATTTTTAAAAACACTTTTAACGAAACGGCTAAAAGCCTCAACTTAAACAATCATAAATTTTCAGGGTTTCAACTAGTGCAAGATGATGGTTTTGTCCATATAAATAATGCCATAAAAAAGAACTCATCCAGAAAGCAACAAAACACCATAAGCGAAGCGTTTAATGTGTCGCTAGATTCTGATGTTTTGACCAATCCACAGTTCGTTATTAACCATCGTACCAAAGAGAAAGAGGTGGTTGTACAAGATATAAACAACCATTTATATTTAATTTCTAACAAAGGAAAAGTGCTCTGGAAAAAGCAATTACAAGGTGCTGTACTTGGCGATATTAAGCAAGTGGATCTTTACAAAAACGGACGCTTACAACTCGCTTTTGCAACACCAAATCGTGTTTATATTTTAGATAGAAACGGAAAAGATGTGAGTCCTTTTCCATTAAAATTCAATAACAAAATTACTCAGCCATTAAGTGTGTTTGATTATGATAATAACAAGAATTATCGCTTAGTTGTTGCCCAAAACAATGTGCTAATCATGTATGATAAAAATGGTAAGCGTGTTAATGGTTTTAAATATCAAAGCACTTCCAAAAATATTATAACCCAACCTAAACATTTTAGGATTAACAATAGAGATTATATTGTATTTGCTGCTGGAAATACGTTAAAAATATTGAACCGTCGTGGACAATCCAGAATTAATGTAAGCGAAAACATAGAATTTTCAGGAAATGCTATTTATAGGTATAACGACTCCTTTACAACCACCTCCAAAAATGGCGAATTAGTGCAAATAAACTTAAAAGGCGCAGTGAGCAAACAATCGTTAAACCTAGGCAACAACCATTACATTACAACCACAAGTAAGACATTGGCTTCTGTCGATGAGAATAAATTAACCATTAGGCAACGTACTCAAGAATTGGATTTTGGTAATTACACAGCACCAAAAATATTTTATATTAACGATAAAATATATGTCACGTTAACCGATTTGCAAGCTCAAAAAATTTACATGTTCGATAGTCAATCTAAACCAATTTCAAATTTCCCTGTATATGGTACTTCTATCATCGATCTAGCAAATATTGATAGCGACAGTAATTTAGAGTTTGTTACCATTGGCGAAAAAAACGCCATAATAGTGTACCAAAAAAATTAACGTATTACTTTGTTAGTTAATCTTTTAGTTATATTTTTGGTTTACTACTATTTTTTTAATAGCACTACCAGTTATTATAAAACTGGCAATTTTTAGTCCAAATCTTCAATATATTAATCGAACAAATGTTATTAAAACATAATTGTTCATGAAACTATCTATAAATAATTCATCGTTAAAAGTTGCAGCTTCGTTTCTTCTTTTTATGTTTTTTTCATCAGCTATCGATGCACAAACCAAAAGAATTAAGCGACCAAAAAGTCGTGTGGGAGCTATAAATATTGATAGGTTTGTAAAAGAATCTTTCGATCTCTATGACAAAGTTTATATGTATGATGGTTATGCAGCAGCAAAAACACCATTAGACGACAACGACATTGATGTTCTTGAAGATGCACTTACTGATTTAGATGTTGTTTTGGAAACTGCCCCAAATATTGTTTCAGATATAAATGACCTTAGCACACTTAAAAAAGCTAAGGCTACACTACAAGTTAATAGAGCAAAAAAGGCTCTAAGTTATAGTATAAAAACTACCAAAGAATTATTATCAGGACAACGTGAACGTGATGGTACTGAAACTGATGATGACATAAATACTAAATCATCAGGTGAAAAAAATGATGCTAATTCAAAACCTTCTAATGATTCAATTGATGAACAAGATGCAAAAACAGAACCTGAAAACATCTCAGACAATTTAGAAGTTTATAGTAAATACGATTTCGTCCCAGGCGACAAAATCATCTATTTTGATGATTTTTCTCAAGATTTTATTGGTGATTTCCCTAGCAAATGGAACACTAATGGTACTGGAGAAGTTGTGAAATTTGGTCAAGTTGAAGGTAAGTGGTTTCAGTTAAAAGCTGGTTACGGAATTCATTATATACCATTTATTAACAATCCTTTACCTGAAGAATACACCATTGAGTTTGATATTTTGGTTGATGGTATAGATAACAAGACATCTTCAACAGCAATGATTAATATAACATTAGATGACAATAACGGTTTCAAAGATGGATCAGCCTACGCTTTCGTTGGTTTGCCAGTTGGTCAATATGGCGCTTTCAATATTCGTGTAACTAACAAAAATAAAGGCCCTAATCAAATAAACTCGACTATACAAACAGATATTAGAAAAGCCATTCTCAATAAGCCTCATGTTTCAATAGCAGTTAACAAAAAACGATTTAGGCTTTGGATAAACGAAAAGAAATATGTAGATATACCACAATTTATTTATGCGCCTGAAGCAATTAAATACCTTAAATTTAATTTAAAAGGACTTAAAGACGGCAAAGAAAGAGTCTTTGTAAGTAACTTAAAGGTTGCTGAAGGCGGTGTTGATTTACGAAGAAAACTAATGGCCGAAGGCAGAATTTCTACCAATGGTATTTTGTTCGATTCTGGTTCGGCAAACATCAAACCGCAATCCTATGGTATTATTCGCCAAATTTCGCAAGTACTCATGCAGGACGAAAGCATAAAACTCAACATCATTGGTCATACAGATGCTGATGGTTCTAATGATGCCAACCTAAAACTCTCAAAAGAAAGAGCAGCTGCTGTTAGGCAAGCTTTAATTGATATTTATAATATTTCTGGCGACCGTTTGCAAACCGATGGAAAAGGCGAAAACGAGCCTATTGGAGACAATAAAACAGTAAATGGAAAAGCACAAAACAGACGCGTAGAATTTGTAAAAAACTAACGATAACCAAATCGAGAAGCCGAATCTATTGTGAGGCGCCAAGATAGAAATGTCTTGGCGTTTTTTTGTTACTAATATACATTTTGAGTTTTCCTGAAAAAACGACTACCTTCGTTTTAATCCTAATCTAAACAATTAAGGAAATTCATATCATAACACTAGTAGCCTTTTTAACTTATACGACTGAAACAATGATAACATTCTTTAGAAAAATTCGACAAAAATTATTTGCTGAAAATAAATTTAAAAAATATCTCCTCTATGCAATTGGAGAAGTTACACTAGTAATGATTGGTATCCTTTTAGCCTTTCAAGCAAACCAATGGAAAGAAAACAAAGCCGAAAGAGAGTTAGAAATTAAATTGATTACTGAAATTAATAATGGTCTAAAAAGTGATTTAATTGATGTAAAAATAAACAACGTTTGGCAAAAAAGAATTCTTAATAATCAATACAAGGTTATCGATTGGCTATTAAGTGATAAGGAACTTAATGATTCCGTTTCTTATCAATTTTCAATGGCAACAAAAAGAACCTCCTTCATGGTTTCCAGTGCTCCTTTTGAATCATTGAAAGAATTTGGACTGAATAAAGTTTCAAACGATTCTATAAAACATAAAATAATTAGGTTATACGATGTTTTATATCCTACATATGAAAAAGTTCTAAATTATTACTATATGCATGATGATAAACTATTTGAAGCAGGAATTAATTATTTTAACGAGTGGATTATGTCACCAGATGCTATTACTACAAAACCCAGGAACATCATGGCTTTGAAAGCAGATCATACTTTTTTAATGCGGCTTAAAAATTTAACTAATTTCAATAATTATCTGGTAAGGACAAATGCTAAAATGGAAAAATTATTGATTGAAATTATTGATTTAATCGAATTAGAGTTAAAAAAATAACGAAAGCAGTACGATTAAAAAACCATATCCTAAAACGACTATTTACACAAACGGTTAGAAAAACCTTAAACACACTCCCAAGGAAATCCAATTTTATATACTTTATAATTACTCCAAATTTAGTAGTATTGCACTTCTAAATTACACCCATGATTAAACGTACAAAAGCCTCCATTTCAAAATGTATTTTACATAAAGTTGGCAACAAATTTAATAGCACTAAAAATGTTTTTTCAGAACAACCCATAGATTTTGATGAAGCGAGTTACGATTTAATATTACCTTATCTACTGCGTCCTTTTGGGAGCGTTGCCGAAAGTTACAGGTTTAATCATCACTCCAACATTAACCTTAATGAAATTAATAGTTATGCCACACAATTGTTAAAGGACGATGCCGACTTTGTAGCCACTTCAAAACACATCGTTACGCATTTGTTCGAGCAATCTAATTCTGCCCAAATAAAAACTGGCGATGTTATAATTTGTATGTTTCATGATATACAATATGAAGACTACTTAACTGATGCTATTGGTATTTTTAAAATTGAAAATAAAACAAGTTTTTTTCAAACCTATTTAGAAAACAATAGCTACGATTTATTTGTACAAAAAGGCATCCAGACCAAAAAAGTAGATAAAGGCTGTTTAATTTTAAATGCTGCCGATGGCGAAGGCAATATTGTATTGAGTGTCGATAACAATAATTACGATGCACAATATTGGATTAAAAGCTTTTTAAATGTGAAGTATCCCGACGACTCCAATCAACATACCAAAAACTATATTGAAATGTGCAGGGAGTTTTCAAAAGAAATTGTACAACCACAATTTGGCATGCAAGAACAAAGTTCGTTTTTAGCAAAAACGGTCGATTTTTTTAAAGAAAACGAAGTGGTAAATATTGAAACTTTTAAAGAGGATGTTTTTGAAGAGGAAGACCACATTCAGCTATTTGATGACTACAAAAAAACCTTTGAGAGTGATAATAATGTACTCATTAGAAATCAGTTTGACGTCTCTGAAGTGGTTTTAAAAAAGCAAAAACAAAAAATTAAAACCGAAATAAAACTCGACACCAACATTCAAATTAAACTCGATGTGGATGCTCCCGATGCCTCAGCCGAATATTTAGAACGAGGTTACGACGAGGAAAAGAAAATGCATTATTACAAAGTGTATTTTAATGCCGAGGGATGATTTTTTAGCACCTCAGCTTCAAAAAGCTGAGAAAAATGTTTTAGTAATTTTTCTTTAACCTCAGCTTCATCTATAGCAGCTTTGCCAAGTTCAACATTTAATGACGTGACTGCCTTACCACGAATACCACAAGGTATCATCAAATCAAAATAACCCAAATTGGCATTGACATTTAAGGCGAATCCATGCATAGTTACCCAACGACTCGCTCTTACTCCCATAGCACAAATTTTACGAGCGAATGGTGTGCGTACATCCAACCAAACTCCTGTTTCTCCTGGGCTGCGTTCTGCTTTCAAACCATATTCGTCAAGTGTAAGAATAATCATTTCTTCCAGAAACCGAAGGTATTTGTGTATGTCAGTAAAAAAATTATCTAAATCTAAAATTGGGTAACCTACAATTTGTCCTGGACCATGATACGTAATATCTCCTCCTCTATTTACTTTATAAAACGTGGCATTTTTTTTGGCTAGTTCCTTTTCATCAACTAATAAATTACTCATGTCACCACTTTTTCCTAAAGTGTAAACGTGAGGATGCTCTACAAACAAAAAGTAGTTTTTAGTTTCGAGGGCAAGTTCCTCTCTTCTGTTTGTAATCTTAGTATCCAGAATACCTTTAAACAGTTTTTCTTGGTAGTCCCAAGTCTGTTTGTAGTCTTTATGTCCTAAGTCTTGTAGTTCTACTTTCTTATTCATAGACTACAAAATTACGACTTATTTATAAAATACTTTACTTTAATACAACAGAAAACTGCATACTACCAACTAAGCACAGAGTGCTACCTTTCAGGATTATTTAAAATAACTAAGGCTGCAATAACACCTGGAACCCATCCAAAAAGCCACAATAAGAAGACAATAAAAATGGAGCCGCAACCTTTATCAAGTACAGACAAAGGTGGAAAAAAAATGGCCAGTAAAACCCTCCAAATACTCATTTAATTTGATTTTTTAATTGATGATTACTTATTTGACGCATTATAAATGCTTTTGTTACATTACATAAAGCAACGATATTATTTACTATCTAACAAATAGTATTTATCTTTGTGCGTTTAAATTTCACTTATAGTAAAAAGACAATGTCGCAATTATCAGAACAAGAATTAGTTAGACGCGAAAAGCTTAAAAACATAAGAGCTTTAGGCATCGATCCTTATCCAGCAAATTTATATCCTGTAAATCATACTTCAAAACAAATAAAACAGGGTTTTGTTGAAGGCAAACAGGTAATTGTAGCTGGTCGTTTAATGTCTAGGCGTATTCAAGGAAAAGCCTCTTTTGCTGAGCTTCAGGATAGTGAAGGTCGTGTGCAAGTCTATTTTAACCGAGATGAAATTTGCCCTGGAGACGACAAAACCATGTACAACGATGTTTACAAAAAATTACTTGATATAGGTGATTTTATTGGTATTGAAGGCGAGCTGTTCACGACTCAAGTTGGAGAAAAGACCATCATGGTCAAAAACTTCTCTATTTTGAGTAAATCCTTAAAACCATTACCATTACCAAAAACAGATTCAGAAGGAAATACTTTTGATGAATTTATCGACCCAGAAATGCGTTACAGACAACGTTATGCCGATTTGGTAGTGAATCCAAAAGTAAAAGACACCTTTATAAAACGTACGCAAATTGTTAATACTATTCGTGAGTTTTATAACAACATGGATTTCTTGGAAGTAGAAACGCCAATTCTACAACCAATTCCTGGAGGCGCTGCTGCAAGACCATTTATAACACACCATAATACATTAGACATGCCTTTGTACTTGCGTATTGCCAACGAATTGTACTTAAAACGATTAATCGTTGGTGGTTTTGATGGTGTATATGAATTTTCTAAAGATTTTAGAAATGAAGGCATGGACAGAACGCATAATCCTGAGTTTACAGTTATGGAAATGTATGCTGCATACAAAGATTATAATTGGATGATGGATACCACTGAAGAACTCCTAGAGAAGATTGCCATAAAATTACATGGTACTACCAAGGTGGAGTTTAATGGAAAAGTAATCGACTATAAAGCACCTTATAAACGCATTGGAATATTAGACGCAATAAAAGAACATACAGGATTTGATTTATATCAAAAATCGGAAGATGAGATTCGTGAAGCTTGTAAAGCTTTAGGTATTGAAGTTGACAAAACCTTTGGAGTTGGAAAAATGATTGATGAAATTTTTGGCGAAACCTGTGAACCTCATTACATACAACCAACTTTTATAATAGACTACCCAACCGAAATGAGTCCGTTAACTAAAAAACATCGTTCAAAAGAAGGCTTGACCGAACGTTTTGAGCTTATGGTAAACGGGAAAGAGTTAGCAAACGCATATTCGGAGTTAAATGACCCAATCGAACAACGCGAACGTTTTGAGGATCAATTAAAGCTCTCTGAAAAAGGGGATGATGAAGCCATGTTTATTGACCATGACTTTTTACGTGCTCTGGAATACGGAATGCCTCCAACGTCAGGCATTGGGATTGGTATTGACAGGTTAACTATGTTTATGACCAACAATCCGTCTATTCAAGAAGTGTTGTTTTTTCCTCAAATGAAACCTGAGAAAAAAGCAGTTGCAATGAGTGATAACGAAAAAGCGATTTTCGAAATTTTAAAAACTCAAAAAAGCATGAGCCTTTCTGACCTTAAAACGCAATCAGGATTAAGTAATAAAGGTTGGGATAAGGGCATGAAAGGTCTAGCTAAACATGGCCTGACCAAAGTCACTAAAACGGATGATGCTTTAATTGTAGAGCTACAGGATTAACAAAAAAAGCCAGCACAATGTGTGCTGGCCAGTAGGTCTTTACTAATACTCTTTGGCAAAAATCAATAAAGACACCTTAGTTTTGCCTATTAACAGTTCATTCCTTTATAAGGATTAAAGTCTTTAGGTAAATACCTTTTAGCATCAAACCCTAGTTCTACCTCTTCTTCAAGTTCAACCAACTCAATCCTTGACCAATCAAGGTCGTTCTTCCCTTCTAGTGCATTAAAATTCTCAGGTAAATATTGAGTTGTATCAAAATGTATTTCAACATCCTCCTCTAACTCAACCAATTCAACTTTAGACCAATCAATATCATTTTTTCCTGCCAACGCATTAAAGTTTTTAGGTAAATATTGTTTTGTGTCAAAATCGAAATGTACTTCTTCTTCTATCTGGTAAACCTCAAAAGAATCTATATCAATATTACTTTCAAAAAGTAAAGTTTCAAGGTTTATTTCTTTTAACGTTTTATAATTTTTTTTAGTATTATCATGGTTCTTTCCAGATAATGCATTAGCATTAAACGCTATAAATGCTGCTAGTAATAAAATTAATCGGTTCATGTTATTTTTGGTGTTTTGTTTTGTTTTTTATACCTCTATTGACGTTATAAAAACTAAAACGTTACTTACATTTAGAAATGTTTAACACATTTAAAACCTTTTTAATTCTTTTTTAAGATTAGCAGCTTGAAATGTTAATTTTTTAAGACCACTATTGTAGAATTTCTTTGATGAATCTATGATATAAATCAAATTCAATTAAGTTATTATGACCTCCATTTTTAATAGCTGTAAAGGTTGTTTTACCTTTTGGTGAAACCTTAAACAGTTTCTCTCCACTTTTAAATGGTACAACATAATCATTTGTACCATGCACAATATAAATGGAGCTTTGTACACTTTTTATATGCTCGTTATTTGGAAATTGATATTTAAGTAAATTATTTATAGGAAAAATAGGAAGTCGTTTTTTAGCAACATCAGCTATATTGTAAAAAGGAGATTCTAAAACTAGCTTTTTGGGGCTATTCGTTGAAGCTATTTTTGTTGCCATGGCGCTTCCAAGAGAGCGACCATACACAATAATGTTTTCTTCTTCCCAAAACTGTTTTAAATGGTCATAACTTACTTGTGCATCGTTATATAAAGCATTTTCACTCAACTCGCCTTTGCTTTTTCCATAAGTTCTATAATCCATGATATAGACGTCATAATCCATGTCAACAAAATACTCGGTAATCTTGCTCCAACGTTTTAAATTTCCTGCATTTCCATGAAAATAAATAATAACTCCCTTTGGATTGCCTGCTTTTATATGTAGTGTATTTATTAGACCATTGTCTTGTGTGTCAAGAAAATATTCATTGTATTTATAGGACAGTTGATAAGTATAGTCTTTTGGTAAGGTTTCAGGTCTAAACAAAAAGTTTTCTTGAAAAAAATATAGTATTGCAATCACCATAACATACAATCCAAATACTAATAAAACACTTTTTTTAAGTTTTCGTTTTAGATTTTTTGGACGTGTGTATGACATTGATACTTGTTGTTGAAAAATCTATTTCCATAGGTTTTGAATTAATAATTTCTTCAATCATTTTATGATAAGATTCAAAGTTGTTCAAATTTTTATGGCCTCCTCCAATTACAGTATAAAGCTTTGTAAGCTTAGAATTTACTTGAGACAGCTTTACACTCGACTTATAAGGAATTAGCTTATCGTGTGTGCCATGGATAATATGTATTGGACACTGCACATATTTTAACCATTTATAGGTTGGTAATGGGTATTTCATCAATAAGGATAATGGCATAAAAGGCATATATCTACCTGTTACTTTGGTTAAACTGTAATAAGGTGCATCCAATATTAAAAGTCTTGGATTGTTAATTGATGCCAGTTTTGCTGCAAAACCCGAACCTAAAGAGCGACCATATAAAATAATGTGTTCTTCGGGAGTTCGTTCCTTTAATTTATTGTAAACTTTTTGTAAATCTCGCTTGATGGCCTTTTGTGAGCGTCGTCCAGTGCTTTTTCCAAAGCCTCTGTAATCTACCATAAAAACACTGTAATCATGCCTTGTAAAATCCACAGCAAACTTTCCCCAGCCTTTAATGCTTTTTGAGTTCCCTTTAAGATAAAATACAATGCCTTTGGGTGGGTTTTTGCTTTTAAATAGTAATCCATTTATTCGGGCACCATCCCTAGTTTCTAGGTAATACTCTTTTGTATCTTGATTTTCATAAGCAAACTTAAAATCATCACTTAATTTTTCTGGCTTAAACAATAAAAAATCCTGCAAATAATACAATGCTACACTTATTGCGATATACGCAAACAGAACAATTAAAACAATTTGCAACCAAAAAGGCATTTTTTAATAATTTACATACAATATATGAAATTTCAATGTATGATATTATTGATATATTGTCAACTTATAAAATTACACCCATTTAACAAGAACAAAAGAGATTTACAGAAAATAATGACGCCATAACGATTTTTTTAAAACTTTTAAGGCATTTTCACTATTTTGAACAACTAACAATAAAACCCAAATTAATGAAACGCCTTATTATTACTTTAGTTGCAGCTTCACTTTTTACTTCTTGTATAAATGATTCAGATGATTATATAGTGTTACAAGACGACCCAATAATTGCAGAATTTTTACCGAACCTTTCTCAATTAAATTTATTTGTTGGAGATTTAAACACTTTAGCCGTAAACTCCAATATGTTTAAATATGAGTTAAACACGCAATTATTTACCGATTATGCACATAAACTAAGAATTATTGGGCTTCCTGAAGGCACAGCCTTGGAATATGCTGATGATGGATTTCCAATATTCCCAACTGGAACCCTTATTGCAAAAACGTTTTATTATAATTTAGATGAAACCAATCCAAATTCTGGACAAAAAATTATTGAAACCCGTGTGTTAATTAAAGAAGAAACTGAATGGACAATTGGAAACTATGTTTGGAACGAAGACCAAACCGATGCTGTTTTAGACCAAAACCAGTATAATGTTACTGTAGATTTTGTTAACGAAACTGGCGATGATGTTACTGTAAACTATGTGGTTCCTGGCGCTAATGATTGCACAAAATGCCACAGCAATAGTAATAATATAACACCTATTGGTCCCAAATTACGAACCATGAATTTTAATGTAGATGGTGTAAACCAATTACAATATTTTATTGATAATGGACAATTAATAAACGCTCCAAATCCTACTCAAATAAGCTCATTGCCCAATTGGGAAGATGATATAAATTATAGCCTAGAAGAACGTTCACGCGCATATTTTGATGTAAACTGTGCTCATTGCCATACAACTGGAGGTTTTTGTGAATTTCAATCTACATTGAATTTAGCTTTCGAAACCAATTTTGATGATACCAATATCTTTCAAAGACGTTTTAGTATTTCCAATAGAATGGCTACATATTCACCTGGAATAAGCATGCCTTTTATTGGCACAACCATGATTCATTCCGAAGGTTTCGACTTAATTCAAGAATATTTAGACTCTTTATAAAAAAACCTAATTCCATCTCAATTATAAGAATTATAATATGTTATAATTTCAGTTAAATTATTACTAATTTTTTAGCTAATTACTTGAGTTTTATTTTGTATTTCCTATTTTCACTTCTTAACCAAAAATTAAGTTAATTTGAAACATTCTATTAAAGTGTTACTATTAGCCTTGACGCTAATTATATCTTCATGTAACACATCTAAAAAAGCAGCCGAAGCTGAAGCTGCCAAAAAAGCAGCAGCAGCAAAAAATGCAAAACCAAAACCAAAAAAGGGCGATATTCAACCTTATAGCAAGGTAGTTACTAAAGATGCTAAAACAGATGATGGTCTTTTTAAAGTTCATAATATAGATGGTAAATATCTCTATGAAATTCCAAATAATTTGTTTGAGAAAGAAATGTTAATGGTAACACGAATTTCTAAAACCGCTACAAATATTGGGTTTGGTGGAGAAAGACAAAATTCACAAGTGTTACGTTGGCAGAAAAAAGACAAGAAAGTATTACTTAGAGTTGTGTCACATTCCATAGTAGCAGATGAAGATTTACCAATTCATCAAGCAGTTGTCAATTCTAACTTTGAGCCTGTTTTATACACATTCCCAATTAAAGCATTCAGTAAAGATTCTACTGCTACAGTAATTGATGTTACTGAGCTTTTTGAAAAAGATGTAAAAGCTTTAGGCATACCTAATTATAGAAGAAAGCAATATAAAATATCACGAGTTGATGCGAATAAATCGTTTATCGAAAGTGTAAAAAGTTATCCAACAAACATTGAAGCTCGTCATGTAAAAACTTATATGGCTGGAGCTGCTCCTTCCAATTCGAGTACTGGAACAATCTCTATTGAAATTAATAACTCAATGATTTTGTTACCAGAAGAACCTATGAAAAAACGTATTTATGACGAACGTGTTGGATGGTTTGCTCGAGGTCAAGTAGATTATGGATTAGATAATCAAAAAAGTGAAACCGTAAGATTTCTTGATCGCTGGAGATTGGAAGTAAAAGATGAAGACATTGAAAAATTTAAAAGAGGTGAATTAGTTGAACCTAAAAAACAAATTGTTTACTATATAGATCCTGCCACACCAATGAAATGGAGAAAATATCTTAAACAAGGAGTTAATGATTGGAATGTCGCTTTTGAAGAAGCAGGTTTTAAAAATGCCATTATCGCTAAAGACCCTCCAAGTAAAGAAGAAGATCCAGAATGGAGTCCAGAAGATGCACGGTATTCGGTTATTCGTTATTTCGCTTCACCAATACAAAATGCTTATGGTCCTCACACTAGTGACCCTAGATCTGGAGAAATACTTGAAAGTGATATAGGCTGGTATCACAATGTTATGAGTTTATTACAAGGATGGTTTTTTGTACAAACAGCTGCAATAAATCCTGAAGCACAAATGGTAGGGTTTAAAGACGAAGTTATGGGAGAACTTATTAAGTTTGTTTCTTCTCACGAAGTTGGACATACTTTAGGATTGCCACACAACATGGGAAGCAGTAGCGCTTATCCTGTTGAAAAACTAAGAGATGCTGAGTTTACCCAAAAATATGGAACTGCACCATCTATTATGGATTATGCGCGTTTTAATTACGTAGCACAACCTGAAGATAAAGGTGTTGCTTTAATGCCAAATATTGGTGTCTATGACAAACATGCCATTCGTTGGGGATATCGCCCGATTTTAGATGCAAAAACTGCCGAAGATGAAAAGAAAACATTGGATAAATGGATTTTAGACCATGCTGATGACCCAATGTATCGCTTTGGGCAATATAATGGTATTGATCCATCAGCACAAACCGAAGACTTAGGAGATGACGCTATAAAAGCTAGTAATTATGGAATTGCAAACTTAAAGCGTATTGTGCCTAATTTAATAAAATGGACTTCTAAAGACGGAGAAACTTTTGGTGACTTATCGACAATGTATAGACATGTTGTATCTCAGTATAATCGTTACATGGGACATGTAACTACTAACATTGGTGGTGTTTATAAACATACCAAAACAGCTGATCAAGCTGGTGACGTTTTTACTAATGTTGATAAAGGACATCAAAAAAATGCATTAAAATTTTTGAATGATGAATTATTCAAAACACCTACTTGGTTAATTGATGAAGCTATTATCAAAAAAACTGAATTTAATGGTGTAACAGAGCGTATTAGAGGCATTCAAGCTAGAACTTTAAATAATATTTTAAATCTTACTAGAATGATGCGTATGATTGATAATGAAACGCTTAATGGTAACGAAGCCTATACTTTAATGTCTATGATGACCGATTTACGTAATGGTATTTGGACAGAATTGCGTACAGGAAGAAACATTGACACTTATAGAAGAAATCTACAACGCGCTCATGTAGAAAGATTAGCGACCCTTATGGAATCTAAAGATGTAAGAGGAAGAAGAGGCACTGTAACTGTAAAGCAATCGGATATTATCCCTGTTGTTCGTGGTGAGCTTAATAGAATTAAAAGAATGGCACAAAATGCTTCAGGTAGAGGCAATACCATTACAAGATATCATTTACAAGATATTGTTGAACGTATTGATGCTATTTTAGAACCTAAGTAAACACCTCTAAATAATGTTTTAAAGAGGCTGCCTTAAAAGTGTCATTCTGAATGAAAATGAAGAATCTCTTGTTATTTAAATTGCTAATAGTAAATTAACTGAGGTTTTTCGACCTTAGCCTGTCTTAAGAAATAGGCTAAAGGTTCAAAAAGATAATTAAACCACTTTAAATGCTGCCTCTTTTTTTTTATTTCTGTTAATACATAGTTAAAAATACAAACACCATTAAACCTTTTAAAACCACTAAGGTCTTAACAGTATAACATCAATAAAAAATGAAAATGAAAAAATTAATGATTATTGCGATTGCCCTTTTAAGTTTAAAAGGCATAGCACAGGAAAGAAAAAGAGAATACCACAAAGATGATAGAACAGAGCGTTCTCAAGCATTAAAAAAATTGAGTCCTGACCAAGTGGCTACCATTAAAACTAAACAAATGACCTTGCATTTAGATTTAACCGAAGCTCAACAAAAAGAAGTTTATAAAATAAACTTAGCCAATGCCAAAGAAAGATTTGCAAAAATGGAAGCTGCAAAAAAAATGAAAGAAAGTGGTAAAAAGCCAACAAAAGAAAATCGCTATAATATGATGAATGAGCGATTAGACCAACAAATAGCTCAAAAAAAACAACTAAAATCTATACTTACAAAAGAGCAATTTGAAAAATTTGAAAAAAGCGCTAAACGCAATAAAATGAAACAACACAAACAAGTAAAACAGCGTGGAAAGCAAAACAAAGATTGAGATTATCTTAGTTTATTTGATTGGTAGCTAAAAAAGAGGCTGCCTTAAAAGTAATGAAGAACTATAATTTGTCATTCTGAGTATAGCCGAAAAATCTTATTATCAGCATGTTAGATATTTCGACTGCACTCAATATGACACTAAAAATTACTTTTCAGGTAGCTCCTTTTTTATTGATTTTTTTCTTTAGGGTAAATATTTAAAATTTGCCCAACACTCAATTCTGTGCCTTCCAAACCATTAAGTAATTGTAATTCTTTAATCGTTAGGTTATGTTTTTTAGAAATAGAATATAAGGTATCTCCTTTTACTACAGTGTAGGTCTTTGCAATATCACTTCTAGAAGATTTTTTATTAGATTTCTCATCGAATTTATATAGTTCATAACGCTCTATAAGACTAATAAGTTTTTGAGGATATTTTCTATCTGTTGCATAGCCAGCACGTCGCAATTCTTTTGCCCAACCTTTATAATCGTCCTTTTCTAACTGAAATAATTTAGCATAACGTTTACGATTGGCTAAAAACTCCGAATGGTCTCTAAACGATTTATTGGCATTTCTATATTTTCTAAAACATTCTTGAGCCTCATCATCATCATGGTAAATTTTTTTTCCTTTCCAATCATGACATTTTATTCCAAAATGGTTGTTTGCTTTTACGGCTAGTCTCCCTCTTCCTGATCCAGATTCTAAAATACCTTGTGCCAAAGTGATACTAGCAGGAATGCCGTATTGCTTCATCTCAAAAATTGCTATATCTTTATAAATTGCAATGTATTCGTTGGTAGAGCTAATAACTGGAGTTTTAGTTAATTCTTTAGACCCAACAACTGTTTCTCCCTTTTTTAATCTAGGTCTTGTATCTTCTTTCTTAATTCTAGTATCTACATTTCTAGCCGATTTCTTTCTAGATCCGCAGCTTACTATAATAAAACTAAGAGCGAGTATTAATACGATTCTATTAATCATAAATCAATGGTAATTTTTTTTCTTTTAATCTTTTGTTCATACCAGAAATTCCTTGTAAACCTCCTGTATGTATCACTAATATTTTGGTCTTTTGTTTAAAATAATTTTCTTCAATCATTTTAATAACGCCAAACATTAGCTTTCCAGTATATACAGGGTCCAGAGGAATATTATGTTCTTTTTTAAATTGATTTATAAAATCAATTAATTCGCTATTTACCTTGGCATAACCTCCAAAATGATAATCGGTTATCAATTCCCAATTATCCTTGGATACAAATTTACTAATATTGGTTGATAAAAAATCTCCTTTTAATGCTGGAAATCCTAAAATTTCCTGATGAGCTTTAGAAGCATTTATAATACCCGAAATAGTGCCTCCTGTTCCAACTGCACAACATATATAATCAAATGTTGTGTCTGCTTCATTTAATATTTCTTCGCAGCCTTTAACTGCTAATTGGTTAGTACCGCCTTCAGGCACAAGATAAAAATCTTCAAATTCTTTTTTTAAATTATTCAAAAAAACCTCGCTCTCTTTTCCTCTATAAGCATTTCTAGAAATAAACTTGAATTTCATGCCTTTTGATTTGGCAAATTGTAAGGTTGGGTTCTCAACGATTTTATCTTCTAGCTCTTCACCTCTAATAATTCCTATAGTTTTAAACCCAAATTCTTTCCCAGCAGAAGCTACAGCTGCAATATGATTTGAATACGCTCCTCCAAAAGTCAATAATGTATCATGCCCAAATTTTTGGGCTTCTTGAAGATTGTATTTCAATTTTCGGTATTTATTTCCAGAAATAGATGGATGGATTTTGTCTTCTCTTTTAATATATAATTCGACATTATATTCTTTTAAAAGCTCAATTTTTTGATTGATACTATAATCCAAATTAAAACTCATGTCCTTGAAAATAGGTTACAAAAGTCCATAACTTTCTGGTTTTTAAATAATCTAAATTAGATTCGTTAAGATAACATTCGCGTTCAAATGAAATATTTCTATATGCTTTTTTCCAACTTTTATACTGTAATAATCTAATTAAAAATTCAGACACATAAATAATGTAAAAAGGAATCACCAATAATTCTAATTGCTGTCGTAAATGGATGCGCTCGTGATTAATCAACGTCATATCTGCTTTTAATCTTCTATATTTTAAAAACACAAACGGATAAATCGTGAGTCCTGTATATCCTTTTGGGACTAAGTATTTCGAGATTAAAATCATAGATATTGCTCTAAAAAATCAATCAAATTTACATTATCTTTGTGACTTATGAAGGCGTATGTCCCAATTGAAAAAGGAGATTACTATTTAACACCCGAAGGTTATCGTTGCTTTACGGAGCAATATCACCTTAAAAGAGGCTATTGTTGCGAAAGTGGTTGCAGACATTGCCCTTATGGTTTTAACCCTTCGACTGCGCTCAAGACAGGCAAAAATACAAACACTATAAAAAAAAAGTAAAGTCAGAAACATATATGACATTTCAAGAACAAATATTAGAAGGAATTCCAAAAGTTTTACCTCAACCTAAACCATACGACAGTACAATTAATCATGCACCAAAGCGAAAAGATATTCTTTCGGTTGATGAAAAAAAATTAGCTATTAGAAATGCGCTTCGTTATTTTAATAAAAAACATCATGCAACCTTAATCCCTGAATTCAAAAATGAATTAGAAACTTATGGTCGCATATACATGTATCGCTTACGTCCAGACTACAAGATGTATGCGAGACCTATAGATGAGTATCCAGCCAAGTCAAAACAAGCAGCAGCTATTATGTTGATGATTCAAAACAATTTGGATTATGAAGTTGCTCAACACCCTCATGAATTAATTACTTATGGTGGCAATGGCGCTGTATTTCAAAATTGGGCACAATACCGATTAACCATGAAGTATCTAGCCGAAATGAATGATGAGCAAACATTGGTTATGTATTCTGGACATCCAATGGGTTTATTCCCATCTCATAAAGAAGCTCCCAGAGTTGTAGTAACTAATGGCATGATGATACCTAATTATTCAAAACAAGACGATTGGGAAAAGTTTAATGCTTTAGGTGTGACGCAATATGGACAAATGACTGCTGGAAGCTATATGTACATTGGTCCACAAGGCATCGTTCATGGTACAACCATTACAGTGTTAAATGGCTTTAGAAAAATTAAAAAAGAACCTCAAGGCAATTTGTTTGTTACTTCTGGTTTGGGCGGAATGAGTGGTGCACAACCAAAAGCAGGAAACATTGCAGAATGTATTACTATATGTGCTGAAGTTAACGAAAAAGCTGTACATACACGTCGCTCTCAAGGTTGGGTAGATGAGGTCTTTTCAGATTTAGATGAATTAGTTAATCGAGTAAAACAAGCCCAAAATAAAAAGGAAGTTGTATCAATCGCTTATCATGGAAATGTGGTTGATGTCTGGGAAAAATTTGCTGAAGCTAATATATACATCGATTTAGGAAGCGACCAAACTTCATTACATAATCCATGGGCTGGAGGCTATTATCCAGTAGGTTTATCGTTTGATGACGCCAATGATATGATGGCAAATAATCCTAAATTATTTAAAGAAAAAGTGCAAGAATCCTTACGTCGCCATGCGGCAGCAATTAATAAACACACTGCCAGAGGCACGTATTTTTTTGATTACGGTAATGCTTTTTTATTGGAAGCCTCTCGTGCTGGAGCAGATATAATGGCTGAAAATGGAAAAGATTTTAAATATCCTAGTTATGTTCAAGATATTATGGGGCCAATGTGTTTCGATTATGGATTTGGACCATTTCGTTGGGTTTGTACATCTGGAAAACCAGAAGATTTAGAAAAAACAGATACCATTGCATGTGAAGTTTTAGAAGACATTAAAAAACATTCACCTCAAGAAATTCAGCAACAATTGGCTGATAATATTAAATGGATTAAAGGTGCTCAAGAAAATAAACTAGTTGTGGGTTCACAAGCTAGAATATTATATGCCGATGCCGAAGGGCGTACTAAAATTGCAACGGCTTTTAATAATGCCATTGCAAAAGGAGAGATAAACTATGTGGTTTTGGGTCGCGATCATCATGATGTATCAGGCACCGATTCACCTTATAGAGAAACATCCAATATTTACGATGGCTCTCAATTTACTGCAGACATGGCCATTCACAACGTCATTGGCGATAGCTTTAGAGGCGCTACTTGGGTAAGCATCCACAATGGTGGTGGTGTTGGTTGGGGAGAAGTTATAAATGGAGGATTTGGTATGGTTCTTGATGGTACTAAAGATGCCGAAAGGCGTTTAAAATCGATGTTATTTTGGGATGTAAACAACGGTATTTCCAGACGAAGTTGGGCACGAAACGAAGAGGCTGTTTTTGCAATAAAACGCGCCATGGAGATAGAGCCTAATTTAAAAGTGACACTTCCAAATAATGTTGATGATAATCTAATGAACACTTTTTAACCATTAAACCCATAATGGGCATTTAAGTATTTGCTACAATACTATTTTTTTACGCTCACTGTTGGTATTGCTAATGGTTTATAATTTATAAACTAAAAAAATGAACAAATGAAAAAGTTATTTTATTTATTACCAATTACTTTGCTCTTTTTAGCTACGTCATGCGTTTCTGTGAGAGTTGCTAGCGATTTCGACCGAAATGCAAATTTTAATTCCTATAAAACATTTGCATTTTATAAAGATGACATTGACAAAGCCGAAATAAGCGATTTAGACAAACGAAGAATTCTTAGAGCCATTGACGCAGAACTATTAGCAAAAGGATTTACAAAATCGCAAAATCCAGATTTATTAGTAAGTATTTTTACAAAATCAAGAGATAAGATAAACATATATAACAACGGTTGGGGACTGTATGGTTATGGATGGGGATGGGGATGGAATCCTTGGTATTGGAATAATTATTATGGAGGTAATACCATTTCTAGATCTACGGAAGGTACTTTATTTGTAGATCTTATTGATGCTAATAAAAAAGAATTGGTTTGGCAAGGAGTTGGGACTGGTTATATCTCTCAAAATATGAAGAATAAGGAAGAACGCATTAGGGAATTTGTTGCTAAAATCATGGAACAATATCCTCCAGGAGCAGATAGATAATGTTATAAAGAACCTTTTTATGGTATTAATATTATTACAATTAAAATACCCATACCTTTTTACATTTCTAAGGTAAGCATGATACATAATGTTAAAACTAGGTTTTTAAAGCAATGGATAAAACCAAAAAAAACTATGGTCACAAAAAAAGCGCTCCAAAAGTTTAATAAAATTTTTGGAGCGCTTAACTTGTTTACGAGCAAATGGACGTGCCCTTAAATTAATTTTTTATAGTCGTCGCTAATTTTGTTTTTACTTCGTATGACATTTTTAAATCATTAAGAACATTAAGTGCTTCCTCAATATACACATCACTGCTTAAACTTTCATGCCAACGATCTCTCTTTATTTTAAGAGTAGAATCTTGTGCTATTAAAGCCAATTCATAAGGCAATGAATTAAAGGTTAAATTTGTTTTATAGTCTGCTAATTTAGCAAAACGTTTTGCTTCCTTTTCATTTGTGTCCAATTGGGCTTTATAATCTTGATAGTTTAAAGAATAATAGTCATTATCCCTAATTTTCTTAATCCATTTGGCGTTTTCATCAATTAGCTTGAGTTGCTCACTTTTTTGCATTCTCTCTTTACTGTTCTTTATTGTTTCATCATAATCAAAATAATTACCCCAAGCTTCATAAGGTGCTGCCTCAATTTTATCCCAAGGCAACGGATTATCTTGGTCTTTTTCGCCTATATCAATATAACTATAACGGTCCGGAACAACCACATCGCTTTCAACACCTTTCAACTGAACAGAACCTCCATTAATGCGGTAATACTTTTGTATTGTAAGTTTTATGGCTCCTAAATCGCCTTTGGTGTTACTTCTAAGTATTCTATTTAAATCAAATATTCGCTGTACCGAGCCTTTACCAAAAGTTTGTTTACTTCCAAGAACAATGGCGCGTTTATAATCTTGCAATGCGGCAGCCATAATTTCGGATGCTGAGGCCGATAATTCATTAACTAAAATTACTAGAGGACCATCCCAAGTTATAGAACGGTCTTTATCCCTCAAAACCTCAGCAGGTTCTCCTGTTGTACGTACTTGTACTACTGGACCATCTTTAATAAAAAGACCAACTATATCTATTACAGATCTTAAAGAGCCTCCTCCATTATTTCTTAAATCAATAACAAGACCTTCCATACCTTCGGCCTTTAAACGTTCTATTTCTTTTTTAATATCACTTGCGGCATTTCGTTCGTTATTATCGTCGAAATTATCATAAAATCCAGGTAAATTTATGACTCCAAAAATTTTATCATTCTTTTTAACTGTTGACGATTTTGCGTAGGTTTCTTCAAGTTCAATTACGTCTCTTGGTATTGATAACTCTTCAATAGTGCCATCTACTTTTTTCAAAGTTAAAATCACATTTGTTCCTTTTGGACCTCTTATAAATTTAACAGCATCACCAGATCTCATTCCAACAACATTTACACCTTCTTCCTCATCTTCTTGTCTTACCTTTAATATGGCATCACCCACTTCAAGCTTGTTTTGCCTCCAAGCAGAGCCTCCTGATATGAGTTCGGTAATGGTAATGTATTCGCCTTTTTGTATTAATCTTGCTCCAATACCTTCGTATTTTCCTGTCATTTGTACATTAAAATCTTCTCTCTCTTCTGGAACAAAATAATAGGTATGTGGATCAAACTCTCTAGCAATAGTATTAATATACACTGTAAACCAATCTTGACGTTCTCTTTCGCCAATAAAAACATAAAGTTCATCAAGCAATCCCAATGTGGTTTCACGTGCTTCAATTTCTAGCTCAGTATCAGATTTAACTACAAATTTATTTTCGTTGTTAGTGTTAACATATTTATTTTTCTCAATATCACTTAAAGCGTTAATTTCTTCGGCATTTAAAGCACTTATCTCTTCCTTTCTTTTTACATCTGCTTCCTGTTCTAAAATAAGATCATGATAATTAGCAATAGTTGAAAACTTTAATTGGTGTCTCCAACGTTTTTTCATCTCTTTTTTAGATGTGACATAGGTTAAATTTTCATAATCTGCTTTAAACACTTCATTTTCATTATAATTGAAAGGCGATTTTAAAACTTCTTGATACACTTCTTGAGATTCTGCTATACGTTGTAACAAACGCTCATAAGTTAAATCGAAAAATGCTACATCGTAAGCCTTGATTTGATCGTCCAACTCTGTTTTATACTTCTCAAATTCTTTTATATCAGACTCATAAAAATAGCGCTTATAAGGATCTATTTGATCTATATAATCATTAAAGATAGCTTCTGAAAAATTGTCGTTTATATCTTTAGGCTGAAAATGCCCTTGTTGCAATGCCATAGTGATTAGTTCCATAAGGATTTTATCCTTATCGGTATCGTCATCTATAGTTTTTGTAGTAAAACTGCATGATGCAAATGCCAGTAGCAAAGTAAGTAGTAAAATATTATAGTTCCTTTTCATTGGTTCTTTCTTTTTGGGTGAAATTTTTTTCTAAATTAAAGAAAAAATTATGCCAATATTGTGTTATGGTACTAATTTTTTGTTAAACAGCATAAAATAAGAATTTTCGAGCGAATTTATTTACTTTTGTAACTCACAATTTTCTAGTTAAGCAATGCAAAAAAAACCACTTATACTTGTAACAAATGATGATGGTATTACAGCTCCAGGAATTCGTACTTTAATTAAAGTAATGAATACCATTGGCGATGTGGTTGTGGTAGCACCAGATAGTCCCCAAAGTGGCATGGGTCATGCCATTACAGTTGATGCCACCTTGCATTGCAGAAAAGAACATATTGATAATGGTCCGCAGGAAGAATACAGTACTTCTGGCACACCTGCCGATTGCATTAAATTGGCAAAACATGAAATTTTAGATAGAATTCCGGATGTGTGTGTTTCTGGTATCAATCATGGGTCAAATTCTTCAATAAATGTGATTTACTCTGGCACCATGAGTGCAGCCATTGAAGCTGGAATTGAAGGCATTCCTGCCATTGGGTTTTCGTTGTTGGATTACAATTACGATGCAAATTTTGCGCCTAGTGAAAGCTTTATAAAAGCCATTACACTTAATGTGTTAAACAATGGTTTGCCAAGAGGTGTTGTTTTAAATGTAAATATCCCCAACATCGCTAAAAAAGCTATAAAAGGGATTAAAGTTTGTAGGCAAGCAAATGCCAATTGGGTTGAAAAATTTGATAAACGCCAAAACCCTCAAGGAAAAGATTATTATTGGTTAACTGGAGAATTTGTAAATTTAGACAAAGGCGAAGATACTGATGAATGGGCTTTGGAAAATGGGTATATTTCGTTAGTTCCAGTACAATTCGACCTTACGGCTCATCATTTTATACAACAATTAAACTCATGGACTTTTAATGAATAAGAAAGATGTTATTTTAGGAATATTGATAGGATTTTTAGCCAACGCAGTTGGTTTGTACTTTGCTGCAATGCTTTTAGGAAAAGGCGATGATGCGTTTACGGTTATAAAAGCCGCAAGCTCTGAAGGTTTTTTAGGTAAATTGGTTAGTCTTGGAGCTATATTAAATTTAGTAGCTTTCTTTATTTTTATAAAAAAGAAACAAGACCAACGCGCCAAAGGTGTACTATTGGCAACTATTTTAATAGCTATTTTAACGTTTGTTATTAAATTATAACACTTTATGAAGTACTACATTATTGCAGGAGAAGCTTCGGGAGACTTACATGGATCTAATCTAATGAAAGCCCTCCAACTTCAAGATGTAAACGCAGCGTTTAGGTTTTGGGGAGGCGATTTGATGCAACAAGTTGGCGGTACTTTAATTAAGCATTACAAAGAACTGGCTTTTATGGGTTTTATTGAGGTGATTATGAACCTTAGAACCATCACTAAAAATCTTAGTTTGTGTAAACAGGATATTGAAGCCTACAATCCAGATGTGATTATATTTATTGATTACCCTGGATTTAATTTACGTATTGCAAAATGGGCAAAAACAAAGGGATTTAAAACACATTATTACATTTCGCCTCAAATTTGGGCATGGAAAGAAAATAGGATTACTGCTATTAAAAGAGACATAGATAAAATGTATGTGATTCTTCCATTTGAAAAATCATTTTATGAAGACAAGCATAAATTTCCTGTAGAATTTGTTGGTCATCCATTAATCGATGCTATTTCAAATAGGGTTCAAGTTGACGAATATGAGTTTAGAGCGCAACATGAACTAAGCAATAAACCAATAATAGCGTTATTACCTGGAAGCAGAAAACAAGAAATAAAAAAAATGCTTTCCATAATGTTAAGCGTTGTTAAAAATTTTAAAGATTATCAATTTGTAATTGCTGGTGCACCAAGTCAAGATTATAGTTTTTATGAGCAATTCATTAAAATATCTAACGTGCATTTTGTAAGCAATAAAACGTATGATTTGTTGAGTGTATCAACAGCTGCTTTGGTCACTTCTGGAACTGCAACACTAGAGACAGCATTATTTAAAGTGCCTCAAGTAGTATGCTATAAAGGTTCATGGCTATCATACCAAATTGGAAAACGCTTAGTAAAGCATATTAAATATATATCTCTTGTAAATTTGATTATGGATAAGGAAGTTGTTACCGAACTTATTCAAAATGATTGCAATACCAATCGTTTAAACAACGAATTACAAAAGATTTTAGATGATTATGAACGTACCACGTTTTTTATAAGCTATTATGAACTTGAAAAAAAGCTTGGTGGAAAAGGCGCTAGTAAAAAAGTAGCGCAATTAATTTATAATTCTTTAAATTAGCATCTATTACATTTAGTTTTTATGCGATTTTTGCCCTTTATTTTATTACTTATTATAAGTTTTACATCTTGCAAATCTTCAAAACTTGCAACTAAAAACAAGAGTGTGTCTATTGCCAAAACTAAGCAATTCAAAAAAGGGAATCTAGCCTATAAAACAACTCCTGAAAACATAAAAGCTCACAATATTGTAACTTTTGCAAATTCATTTGAAGGCACAAAATACAAATTTGGCGGCACCACAAAAAAAGGAATGGATTGTTCTGGTTTAATTTATGTCGCTTTTAAAAATGAAAACATTTTGTTACCACGAGTTTCAAGTGATATGGCAATAAAAGGGTATCCCATTACTTTAAAAGAAGTACAAAAAGGAGATCTCCTTTTTTTTCAAACCAATAAAAATAGACGCATAATTAACCATGTTGGGTTAGTAACCAATACGAATAACAGAACCATTGAGTTTATTCATTCCACAACCAGTAAAGGTGTGATTACATCTTCTTTATCTGAACGATATTGGCAATTGGCATTTAAAGAGGCTAGACGGTTTTTGTAAGATTTTTATTATCTTACATATATGCAACTGCTTAATTTTACGATTATTAAACTTACAATAGGTTTGATTATAGGTATTCTTCTTGGATATTTTTTTGATACAAACCCAGCATACATAATACCTTTGAGTGTCATTTTTTTATTGTTGTTGGTTTTTGATTTGATAACATCTATAAATGCTAGAAAAAAACATTCTTGGACTGCAATTGTTATTTATTTAGCAACTATTTTTATTGGTTATTTAAGCATTGCCACACATAACGAGTCTAATTTTAAAAACCACTACACCAAGCTTAATCAAAAACATAAAGATTCGTCTCAGCTTATAGGTTTTAGAGTTAGGGAAGTTTTAAAGCCAGGAAATTTTCACAACAAATATGTCATAGATATTTTAAGCCTTAACCAAAAAAAAACCTCTGGTCGTTCGTTACTGAATGTTGCCAAGGATTCAACTAAAAAACCTCTAAACGTTGATGATGTTTTAATTACCAAAACACAGTTTAAGGAATTAATCCCTCCTTTAAATCCTTATCAATTTAATTATAAAGCCTATTTAAAGAAGCAGCATATTTATCATCAACTTTTTGTTTCCAATACTAGTATTCACACTATTAGTAATAATAAGCATACTCTTTTTGGCTTTGCAGGTTTACTAAGGGAAACCATAAATAATAAACTTCAAGCCCATAGTTTTAAACCAGAAGAATTAGCCATTATCAATGCTTTATTATTAGGCCAAAGACAAGACATATCTAAAAATATTTATGATAGTTACACACAAGCAGGAGCAATACACATACTTGCGGTCTCTGGATTACATGTAGGGATT
>TARA_R110002073_G_scaffold96029_7_pt1 | contig 29915 bp, 26 predicted proteins | sample TARA_R110002073 | Tara Oceans TARA_R110002073 (sample SAMEA4397174) | marine metagenome | biome: Polar Biome; feature: [DCM] deep chlorophyll maximum layer (ENVO:01000326); material: water (ENVO:00002006), including particulate matter (ENVO:01000060) such as... | depth 40 m | reverse complement strand
GCCCGCCATGTCGGCGAGATGTCCCGAATGCCCCGCAACCACTATACCCAGCTTGTCACAATCGATATCGCCGCGGTTGGTCGTGACGCCGGTCACCTTGCCGTTATCCTGACGTATCCCTGTGACCTCGCATTTCTGGATCACGTCCATGCCCATGTCGGAACAGGCCCGCGCGTAGCCCCATGCCACTGCATCATGGCGCGCTGTTCCTCCGCGTTGCTGCCACAGGCCGCCCAGAACCGGATAGCGTGGCCCGTCGATATTGATGATCGGGACCAGCTGCTTGACCTTCTCGGGGCCGATGAATTCGGTCTGCACGCCCTGTAACGCATTGGCGTGGGCGGTGCGCTGATAACCGCGCACCTCGTGATGGGTCTGCGCCAGCATGATCACACCGCGAGGCGAAAACATGACGTTGTAGTTCAAGTCCTGGCTCATGGTTTCATAGAGCGACCGCGCCTTTTCATAGATCGCGGCAGATGGGTCCTGCAGGTAATTCGATCTGATGATCGTGGTGTTGCGGCCGGTATTGCCCCCGCCAAGCCAGCCTTTTTCGAGGATTGCGACATTGGTAATGCCAAAGTTTTTACCCAGATAATAGGCAGTAGCCAGACCATGCCCCCCTGCCCCGATGATAATGACATCGTACCGCTTTTTGGGTTGCGCATCGCGCCAGGCCCGCTGCCACCCGGTGTGATGGCGGATCGCTTCGCGAGCGACGGCAAAGGCTGAGTATTTCTTCATAAAAGCGGTTCCCGGCATGGATTCGCGCAACGACCGTCGCGCTTGGGTTCTTTCTGGGTGAGCGGGCGAAAAAGAGGATACCCGGCGCGGCATTCCTTATCAGTTTTACGACATCAATCGCAATCTAGCAAAAACCACGCCCAGGTGCAGCAATATGGCCCCTTTTGTCACCGGCCCGCAGCGTTTAGATATACGGAAAGAATAATGATTGGACCTAGACTATATGAGCTTTTGGATCATTGCCGTCACAGGCGCAGCCCTGGTAACCCTTATGCTGATGCGTGCCGTGCGCCGTGGCGTACCTTCGACCACCGACGGCCAAGTCGATCAGGGCCTGAAGGTCTATCGCGATCAATTGGCCGAAGTCGAGCGCGATGTGAGCCGTGGCGTCTTGTCAGCGTCAGATGCTGCGCGGGTCAGAACCGAGGTTTCGCGTCGGATACTGGCGGCAGATACGTCGCAAGACCCAAAGGTAGCGCCAGAGCGCGGACCGTCCAAATTGATGATCGCGGTGATGATCGTGGTGCTGATGGGGGGGACGGCGGCGCTTTACCTAAAGCTCGGGGCACCGGGGTATGGCGATCTCGCGCTCAAGGACCGGATCGCCTTTGCCGAGGAACTGCGCCAGACCCGCCCCAGCCAAGCGCAGGCCGAGGCAGAGTTGCCTGTTCCCGAAGTCGCCCCCGACCTTAGCCCCGATTATGCATCCTTGCTGAAACAGTTGCGCACAACAGTTGCCAGCCGCCCAGATGATATCCAGGGGCATGTTCTTCTTGCCCAGAACGAGGCGCGGGTCGGAAACTATATCGCGGCGGCGAAAGCCCAAAGCACAGTGGTTCGCCTCAAGGGGGCCGACGCGACGCTGGAGGATGTCTCGGGCTATGCCGAACTGTTGGTGATGGCGGCGGGTGGCTATGTATCACCTGAGGCCGAGGCGGTGTTACGTGCCGTGCTGAAGCGTGACGTCGAAAACGGAACAGCGCGATATTACTGGGGTTTGATGTTGATCCAGACAGGTCGACCCGATTTGGCATTTCGCATGTGGGACGGTCTTTTGCGCCGTGGCCCGGAAGATGCACCCTGGATTGCACCTATCCAAGCCCAGATCGGCCCCGTGGCCGAATTGGCCGGGGTCGATTACACTCCGCCTGTGGTTGGTAGCGGAGCCTTGCGTGGCCCGTCATCAGAAGACGTCGAGGCCGCAAAAGACATGACACCGGCTGAGCGGATGGAAATGATCAGTACGATGGTCGACGGGCTTTCTCAACGGTTGGCGACCGAAGGCGGGCCGGTGGAAGACTGGGCGCGCTTGATTTCGTCACTGGGGGTGTTGGGCGAAACCAAACGCGCCCGTGCCATCTTTGAAAACGCACGCGAGGTATTCGCCAACGATCCCGCGGCGATGGACGATATCAATCGCGCGGGAGAACGCGCCGGGGTCAAGGAATGATCTACGAAGACATCGCCGATTTCGAAGCATCGCTGACCCCGATGCATGCCCTGATAGGGCTGGACCTGGGGGAAAAGACCATCGGCGTGGCGGTTAGTGATAGTTTTTTATCGATTGCGACCCCCCTTGAAACCATACGACGCAAGAAGTTCGGGATTGACGCAGCGCGCCTTTGGGAAATCATTGCAGCCCGGCGTATCGGCGGGGTGATTTTGGGCCTGCCGCGCAATATGGACGGCTCCGAAGGTGCCCGCTGCCAGTCGACACGCGCGTTTGCGCGAAACTTTGACCGCCTTGGCACCATACCCATCAGTTATTGGGATGAGCGGCTTAGCACCGTGGCGGCCGAGCGGGCCCTGCTGGAGGCGGATACGTCACGCAAACGTCGTGCAGAAGTGATCGACCATGTAGCGGCAGGGTATATCCTTCAGGGAGCGTTAGATCGGGTGCGGTTCATCCGGGCGAAAGCGGGTGCGGAATGAGGCGATCAACATGAGCGACGAAGTGTGGCAGCGAGATGAGGTCGAGAGCCCCTGCATAAAACTGTGCGTGGTGCACCCCGCGACACGGCTGTGCACCGGTTGCTTTCGGTCCATCGACGAAATCAGCGCGTGGTCGCGGATGACAGCCCAGGAGCGCCGTACAGTTTTGGCAGAACTGCCGGCACGGGCCGCAATACAGCCGGTACGGCGCGGTGGTCGGGCGGCGCGGCTGAAAAGACAGCAGGATTGATCAGGTTTACGGGCCTGTCCGTTTTAGCGGGCCATCCCGTATAGAAATTCAAGTAAGTGATCGCTGGTTTGGGCACCCTCATGATGGACGGGACCAAAATTATCGTTATCGGAAGGCTTGGAATCAATTGCGCCGAAATGCTGACCTGCTGTCCAATAACGCGATCCGGGCCGAGCCGACGTCAAAGCGAAGACGTTGTTTCTGTATTTTTCAAACTCAACTGCCATTTCTGTATCTCTCATATGAAGCCGGGGTGATTCTCTCGATTCTGTCCCGGTATTATGGCTCCGATTTTGTTATATAACCCTTAAGTTAAGGCAGGATTGCGGCAAGACAGAGGTTTTGCTGCCCAATTGCGAACCAATCCCACGCAATTGTTTCTATAATGCTACATCTTATACGTGCGAGCGCAACAGAGGTTCCCGCCAATGCCGCAGGTCATCAAGCGGCGATGGCCGGAATTCGCCTAGCGCTCTACGAAGGCCGAGTTGCTGGTGAAAAGGTGTGCTGTCTAGCGCGACACCCTCAGTAACCCAACGATTTGCGCAGCATGTTCAAGGCGACCAGGATGAGGAACACGGCAAAGACCCGCTTCAACGGTTTGGGGTCCATTGAGTGCGCCAGTTTCACGCCCAACGGTGCGGTGAGCAACGTCATCGCGATGACAATGACGAAGGTTGGCAGGTTCACCGCTCCCACAGTCAGCAGCGGGCTGTTGTCAGGCGTATCAACCAACAGGAAACCGATGACCGACGGTACTGCTATCAATACACCGAAACCAGCAGCCGTCGCAACAGCGCGGTGGATCGGCACGTTGAACAGGCTCATCAGCGGTACTCCGAAACTACCGCCGCCGATGCCCATTAACACTGACAAGAACCCGACCGCTGGGGATAGAACAGCACGCACCCCCCCTTGTGGCATCATTGGGCCAAGCCGCCACGACGCCTTGCCAACCGCCATATAGGTGCCCACGACCAGCGCCAATCCGCCAAAAATCCCCTGTAATACAGCGGTTCGCAACTGGGCGACGACCAGCATGCCAATGATGGCCCCGATCACGATTCCAGGTGCCCATGTCCGCAGGATCGCCCAATCTACGGCCCCCTTCTTGTTATGACTGTGCACCGACCGCAGCGACGTCACGATGATCGTGGCCAGCGAAGTCGCCAGACAAATCTGCATCAGCTCAGGCCCGCCATAGCCGAGGGTCTGGAACGCGTAAAAGAATGCAGGAACCAGAACAATGCCGCCCCCTACTCCCAACAGGCCTGCCAGAACGCCAGCAAAGGCACCGATGACCATGATAAGGATGATCATCTCGATCAGGAGGGTGGTATCCGGCATCTTTATCTGCTCCGTAGGTATGGTTGACGCATTGCTATACGGCTTCTTGGGCCGCTGCCAGTGTTTGCATTGCATCAAGAGCATCCAGCAGAACCTGCCGGTCCGCGCTCGGGGCTGAAGCCTGTTCGGACAACAAACGCCGCCAGATACGGGCGCCGGGGCGACCTGCGAACAAGCCCATCATATGCCGGGTGATCTGGTTCAGGCGGCCGCCGCCTTCGATATGCGCATCCACATAGGGAAGCATTAGTTCTACGGCGGCTTCGGGGGTTGTATCGTTACCGGTGCCGAAAACGCGCCGATCCGCCTGACTAAGAATGTCTGCCGGATTGTGATAGGCGCTGCGTCCGATCATCACGCCGTCCAAACCCGCATCCAGAAACGCGTTTGCCTGGTCAAGCGATGTAATTCCCCCGTTGATCGAGATGTGCAGGTTCGGAAAAAGCCCTTTCATCTGCTTGACGATCTCGTAATCCAGTGGCGGGATATCACGGTTTTCTTTGGGGCTAAGCCCTTGCAGCCAAGCCTTGCGGGCGTGAACGGTTACACGTTCGCAACCAGCACCGACGATGTGCGCCAAGAACTCGGGGAGAGCGACCTGAGGGTCCTGATCATCGACGCCAATGCGGCACTTCACCGTAACCTCAACATCTACGGCACGGCGCATCGCTGCCACACAACTGGCAACCAACGCCGAATGTTCCATGAGAACCGCGCCAAAGCGACCTGACTGCACCCGATCCGACGGACACCCGACGTTTAGGTTTATTTCATCATAACCGGCCTCAGCCCCGATCCGCGCGGCTTCGGCCAGTTCGGCAGGATCGGAGCCACCAAGCTGAAGCGCCACCGGATGCTCCGAGGGGTGATGGTCCAGCAGATGCAATGCCCCCCCGCGCACCAGCGCGGGCGACGTGACCATTTCCGTATACAACAATGTCTGCCCGCTCAGAAGGCGGTGCAGATAACGGCAATGACGGTCTGTCCAATCCATCATGGGTGCCACGGAAAGCCGCGCAGCGCGCGTCACGTCCGATCTCCCTTGGTTTCTTAGTGTTTCCCGCTCAGCCATCTTTTCCTTCTTTCCCCTTTTTGAGGCCTTTTGCCCCCATTTTTCGGGATGGTGCAACACAATGTTGCACCTAGGTCAAATTGTTGCACCATTGTTCGGGCCCGCCGCAGGGTCGCGTTACGAAAGAAAGAACCCATGACAAAAATCCGCCGGCGTCCTGCGCAACAGTTCGATTTACCGGATATCTGAAACAAACTTCCGAAACGAGACCCGCATGGGTACCATCACGACGCGAAAGAAGAAAGATGACGCAATCGGCGTCCCCCGGTCGGTGGCAAGCAGAAGGCTGCAGAGGTTATCCCGACCTTGATCGATACGCTCCAAAGCAGCCAGATCCGTCGGCCGGAGTGAGACAGCGAACAAATTTCGAGGCACATGCGCAGAGGTCTGTTTGCGCTGGATGGCGCATCTGGGGCGGGGCGATGCATCGCCGGGCGCGGCTCTCCCTGCTCTCAATATCATCCGCCTGTAACTTACGGATCAGACCGCTGATCAGTACGGCATCCTGTGGCAAGGTCCCGTCGGTTCAGCCCGGACCGTATATTTTGTTCGTCGCAACACATGTCTGAGAGCGGGCGGCGTAACACCGCGACAATCCAATTGGATTCGTCTACTGACCACGCTGAGCGCCGATGAAATGTGTCCATGAGGCAGGAGAAAACGTGAAAAGAATGTTCCTCCGCTGGGGAGTGCCAGTGTTCGGCGCGGCACTGGCACTGTTTTTGACCTTCTTGCTTTACGGTAGCCTGGACTTCGCAAAGTTCCTGAACGGGCTGAGGTCTGCCGATCCGGTTTGGATCGCAGTGTTGATCACGACCATCCTGCTGGAACAACTTCTCAACGGATGGAAATGGCGTCAGATCTTGCATGATGTCAAGCCGGTCGGGACCATCAAGCTGACCGGGGCATTGCTTGCCGGATATGGGGCAAATGTGCTGGTGCCACTTGGCATCAGCCCCTTGATACGGGCATGGATCATCGCGCGGCTTGAGCGATTGAAAATGCCTACCGTCCTTACAACCACCATTATATCTCGGTTTGTCGACGGGGTGGTTTTTGCGCTGTTTGCAGGCGTGCTGGCATTGGCCGGGAAAGTGCCGCAAGTAGAAGGCAACCTGGAGCTTGGCCTGAGTATCGCCGGTGCACTGAACATCGCATTATTCGGGGGCTTGCTTTGGGCAATGTTCAGGTTCCGTACGTTTTTCGCGGCTGACGGTCCCGCGATTTGTCGGCTTTTTGACTGGTTGGCAGCGCGGTTGCGGGCGAATGGTTCTGCGTTACGCGCCGCGCTTTGTGATGGCGTGGTCTGGCCGCGCCAAGCCGTCAGGCGAATTGCGGTATTTATCGCTGCGATCGCCGCCAAGCTGGTCGCCGCCACCCATTTCGTCTGGGCAGGTCTGGCTGTAGGCGTCGTGTTGGCCCCTTGGGACTATATTTTTCTGATGGTCTTCTCGGGCTTCATCATGGTGCTGGGCCGGTTCGTTCGCATACCGGGCAGCTTTATCTTCGGGGCGGGATTTGCCCTTCAGATGCTGGGCGTACCGCCCGAAGCGGCACTGCTGATGATCCTGTTCAACTATATCATGACAATCATGTTGGTTGTGGGTATCGGGCTGATCGTCCTGTGGCAAAGTGGCATCGACATTCATCGACGATCAGAAGCACCGTTTTAGACAACGCGAGCTTAATGCGTCCTGACCTGCCATGCGGAATCTTTGCGGTGCAGACGCGGGCCAGGGGTGCCCCCAGCCCCGTCTAAGTGGTCGCGCCCTAAATCGTTGCTGCGATGGCCAAGGCTTCTATCCGGTAATGAGGTTGCGCCATCCGCACCTCGACACAGACCCGTGTAGGAGGCGTTACCGACGAAACCCATGCGTCCCAAACCGCGTTCATCTCGGCATAGTCATCCATGTCGGCAAGCCATATCTGCACCGAGATCAGATTTTCGCGGGTGGTCCCTGCTTCACCCAGAAGCGCGTCGATCTTTTCAAATACATCACGTGACTGAGCCGTGATATCACCGTCCTTTATCTGCGAAACCTGACCGGCCAAATGAACCTGGCCGTTGTGGATCGCAATAGTGGAAAAACGGGCCGAGCCGCCGATTTTCGTGAGGGTAGCGTTCATGGGATATTCCTTGGGTGATGTTCTTTGAGCGTCTTGTAGACAGCGGCCAGGGATTAAGGCAAAATGTAATACTTGAAATCTACTTCAGGATTGCTGAATTTTGGCTATCAAGATCGAAATGCTCCGATGTTTCTGCGCCGTGGTGCAACACGGCAGCCTGAACGAGGCCGCCGACCAACTTGGGCGAACGCCTTCGGCGGTGTCGATGATGCTGAAGCAGTTCGAGGAACACATCGGTGCCGCCCTGTTCGAGACCGCGCGCAAGTCGCGTATGACCCCGTTGGGAGACATGATTTACAACGAGGCCCGGCGCGAGATAGAGCATTTCGGTCGCACGGTCGCGGCAATCGAAGGTCTATCACGTGCCGAACAGGGACAGGTCAGACTGGCGGTGACGCCATCGGTGGCGACGGCAATTCTTCCCGGGGTGATCCGCCACTTTCGCCGCGATCATCCGATGGTCCGTATCGACATGCGCGACATGGACAGCGCATCGGTCCAGCGAGAGCTGGAGGCCGAGCGCGCCGATATCGGGTTGGCGAGCATCACCGCAGGCCCCGGCTTTGAACGTAAGCTGCTGTTTTCAGACCCTTTCGGCGTGGTCTGTGCGATCGACGATCCGTTAGCTACCCTTAAAAACCCGGTCGTCTGGGGCCAGCTTGCCGGTCGGGACTTCATTGCCAACGGGTTGTGCCGGTTGATTGACGACGCGGCATTCGCGCCAATACTCGACAGTGCGCAGATGTCTGTGCCCAATACCGCGTCGTTGCTAGCGTTGGTGCGCGCCGGCGTCGGCCTGACCCTGCTTCCCCGCCGCGCTGTACCTCTTGATGATGCGGGGCTGGTGTTTTTGCCCCTCGGCGAAAGTGATGCACGGCGAGAACTTTATCTGGTTTCCCAGCCCCGACGGCTCTTACCTCCGGCGGCGCGCGCTTTCTTGAGGGTTCTTGAATCGCAAACAGCCGATTTGCGGGATGCGGCACAACTTCAAATAAACTGAACTAAAATCAAATAAATCTAGTTTGATTGAAGTACCTCGCTGGCGTCTACTGTCTTCGACGACTTTCGGAATTTCACCCCTGACAGGAGACACCACATGAACGCCATGACCGACCTCAATCGCAATTTCATCGCGGGCGCTTGGGTTGCCGGTTCAGGCGAGATCGAAAACCGTAACCCATCAGACCTGTCGGAGATTGTCGGTCGGTATGCGCAGGCCAGTGCAGACCAGCTTGACGATGCGCTGTCCGCCGCGCGTGCAGCCCAGGTAATATGGGCCGGATATGGTCCCGAACGACGCCATGACGTCCTGATGGCGATCGGTCGCGAGATGATGGAACGGGCGTCGGAACTGGGGCAGCTGCTGTCGCGTGAAGAGGGCAAGCCCGTGGCCGAGGGCAAGGGTGAAGTCTTTCGCGCGGGCCAGTTCTTTACCTATTATGCTGCCGAATGTCTGCGCCAGATCGGTGATACCGCCGATAGTGTCCGGGCCGGTGTCGAAATCGACGTCCGCCGTGAACCGGTCGGTGTGGTTGCCGTGATCAGCCCGTGGAACTTCCCCACGGCGACGGCAAGCTGGAAGATCGCCCCCGCATTGGCCTTTGGTAATGCGGTAATCTGGAAACCAGCAAACCTGACCCCCGCGTCGGCAGTTGCCCTGACCGAGATCATCGCGCGACAGGACATGCCTGCGGGCTTGTTCAATCTGGTCATGGGTGCCGGGCGGGAGATCGGCCAGAAGCTGGTCGAAAGCCCACGGCTTGACGCGATCTCATTCACCGGGTCGGTTCCGGTAGGACGCGGCATCGCTGCCGCCGCCGTGCAGAATTTCACCAAGATCCAGATGGAAATGGGGTCCAAGAACGCGCTTGCCGTGATGGACGATGCCGATATCGATCTGGCCGTCAGTCTGGCTCTTGGCGGCGCATTTGGCGGTACAGGACAAAAATGCACGGCATCATCGCGGTTGGTTGTGCACAAGGCCGTCCATGATGAATTCGTTGAAAAGCTGGTGAAAGGGGCCAAGGCGATGAAGGTCGGGCATGCCTTGGCCGAGGGAACACAGCTTGGCCCGGTGGTGAGCGAGGAGCAGCTCAACGCCAATCTTGACTATATTGAAAAAGGCAAATCCGAAGGGGCAACGTTGCAGTGCGGCGGTGAGCGCCTGAGCCTGGGCACCGAAGGCTATTACATGTCCCCCGCCGTGTTCACCGGCACCAGTAATGACATGACGATCAACCGCGAGGAAATGTTCGCCCCGATCGCATGTGTGATCAAGGTGGACAGCTATGCTGAAGCGCTCGAGGTGGTCAACGACACCGAGTTCGGATTAACGTCAGGCATTGTCACCCGATCACTCGCAAGGGCTACACATTTCCGCCGCAACGCCCGCACCGGTTGCGTGATGGTCAATCTTCCAACCGCAGGCACAGACTATCACGTGCCCTTCGGTGGGCGTGGAAATTCGTCATACGGGCCTCGCGAACAGGGCAGCTATGCCGCCGAATTCTACACCACTGTAAAGACCGCCTATATCGCGGCCGGAACCCCGGAGGATCTGGCGTGACGCACCGTATTGATTGCCTCCAGTACGCCAACTGGTCTGAAAAGATCTTTCGCCAAATGCGCGAAGGCGGCGTGGACGCGGTGCACGTCACCATCGCCTATCATGAGAATTTTCGTGAGACTGTGCAGAATATCGAACAGTGGAACCGTTGGTTCGAACAGTTTCCAGAGCTTATATTCCAAGGTCGCATCGGTGCGGACGTGCGGCGTGCCAAAACCGAAGGGCGCACTGCGATCTTCTTTGGCTTCCAAAACCCCTCGCCCATCGAAGATGACATCGGCCTGGTCGAAATTGTGCACACGCTGGGCGCCCGCTTCATGCAACTCAGCTACAACAATCAGTCGCTTCTGGCGACAGGATGCTACGAGGCTCAAGATCCGGGCCTGACCCGCATGGGCCGCGAGGTCATCGACGAAATGAACCGCGTGGGCCTGGTGGTGGACATGAGCCATTCGGCAGATCGGTCGACTCTGGAGGCGATTGAACATTCCGCCCGCCCCATAGCCATCACCCATGCCAATCCGGCGTTTTGGGTACCGGCAAGGCGTAACAAACCCGATGACGTGATCCGGGCGCTGGCCGAAACCGGCGGAATGTTGGGCTTTTCACTGTATCCGCACCACCTGAAGGGCAAGTCGGACTGCACATTGCAAAGCTTTTGCGAAATGGTCGCACAAACCGCTGAAATGGTCGGGCCAGAGGTGCTTGGGATCGGATCGGACCTGTGCCAGGACCACCCCGACAGTGTCGTCGACTGGATGCGTATGGGACGCTGGACGAAAAAGGTTGACTATGGCGAAGGCTCGGCCGCTGCGCCTGGCTTTCCCGATATGCCCACCTGGTTCACGGATAACCGCGACTTCTCCAACGTCGAGGCAGGGTTGCGGTCAGTAGGATTTGATGCAGCCGAAGTGGCCGGCATCATGGGAGAAAACTGGCTGCGTTTCTTCGACGCCAGCTTTGGTCCCGCGCGGGAGGTGCGGGAAGCTCGAGCGGCTGAATAGGCCACCCGATACATTATTGGATATTCCTTCAGGGAGGTTGGAATGACGTACCAGACCCACAATCCGACGGTAGCGGCACAAAGCCCGCGCCCCGGGCACATCAACAAACCACTGTTTGCAATAACCGGGGGATTTATTGCAATTTTCTGCCTCATCGCGCTGTTTGACCTCGAATTGCTTTCGCTGATCGTGGACACCAGCTTTGCCTTCTCGGCCCAGTATTTCGGTCTGTATTGGCAACTCTTGCTGTTGGCGACCTTTCTGATCGGACTGGTGATAATCTTTCTGCCGGGCGGCAAGGCAATCATGGGGACAATGGCAAGGCCGGAGTTTTCGGTATTTCAATGGGGATCGATGATCATGTGCACGCTGCTGGCGGGCGGTGGTGTGTTTTGGGCTGCCGGAGAACCGATGGCGCACTTCCTGTCCTCTCCGCCCCTGTTTGGTGCCGAAGCGGGAACTCCCGCTGCCGTGGCACCGGCGTTGGCGCAAAGCTTCATGCATTGGGGTTTCCTGGCTTGGGCGATTCTGGGCGCACTGACCACGATCATGTTGATGCATTATCACTATGAAAAAGGTCTGCCGCTTGCGCCACGCACCCTGCTTTATCCGCTGTTCGGTGACCGTGCGATCAAGGGACCCATCGGGCTGATCGCTGACGCGTCTTGCATTATCGCTGTGGTGGCCGGAACGGTGGGACCGATCGGTTTTCTCGGGCTTCAGGTCAGCTATGGCTTGAACGCGCTGTTCGGAATTCCCGATGCCTTTGCGACCCAGGCCATCGTCATTGCCGGGCTCGTTACCCTCTATACCCTGTCTGCAATGTCGGGGCTGACGCGTGGTATCCAGCTTTTGAGCAAGATCAACGTCATTCTGGCTGGTGGCTTGTTGGTGTTCATGCTTGTCCTGGGGCCAACGGCGTTCATCTTCAAAAGCTATTTCGCCGGCTTCACAAGCTATATCGCAAACTTCTTTGACATGGCACTGTATCGCGGCGAAGCAGGACTGTTTGGCGAACCCGGTTGGCTGGGGTGGTGGACAGTATTCTTCTGGGGTTGGTTCATGGGATACGGCCCGCTGATGGCGATGTTCATCGCGCGCATCTCGCGCGGGCGGTCGATCAGGTCGATCATCATCATGCTGTCATTGGTGGCCCCCGTCATCACCACGTTCTGGTTCACCATCATCGGCGGGTCCGGCATCGCGTTCGAGCTTGGAAACACCGGTTCTGTGTCAACTGCTTTTGAAGGGTTCAACCTGCCGGCGGCCCTGCTCGCCATCACCCAGCAGCTGCCCTTGGGCTTTCTCGTTTCGCTGCTGTTTCTTATCCTCACGACGATTTTCGTGGCAACCACTGGCGATTCAATGACCTACGTCATCTCGGTCGCCATGTCCGACGAGGACCGTTCTTCGATGCCGGTAAGAGTATTCTGGGGCGTTGGCATGGGCCTGATGGCGGTTATCCTGATATCGCTCGGGGCGGGTGGGGTCGGCAAGCTTCAAAGCTTCATCGTGGTTACCGCCGTGCCGGTATCGCTGGTTCTGCTTCCTTCGCTTTGGGACGCGGTGAGGATCACGCTCGCGAAGGGTCGTGAAAACACCTGATAAAGTCGCGGTGCGGTCCCAATGGGGCCGCCCGCAAAGATATGTGATATCATGCAAGAGGAGGCGCGTGATGAAACTGGATCAGTTAAACCCCGATACCGTAGTACTGCGCCCTGCTCACAGTGTGATGCGCCTGGCCCGCATGGGGTCTTTTCACCAATCGCGACTGTCATTCATGCGGGTCTTGCTACGCCGCCTCAAGGCCGAACGCTGGCGCTTTGAGCGACGCGCCTTCGAGATCGACGCCAAAGGTGTGGGTCACGCCGTATACACCATGCACGGACCGGCCCGCAGTTATAGCTTGGTGGCCTTTGCCCATGATCTGCCTCCGGAGCAACGCTCGGACCGGGTGATCGCCACCGCGTGGGACGCTACGTTTGCGCTGTTCGACGGGGTGCCCACCAACGAAGATATCCAACGGCTGTCCCGCAATATTCCGCTTCAGGAAGCGGGCCGCGTCACCGCATCAGAGCTGACGGTGTCTCGGGCCAATCGGTCCGTGCGACTGTTCGACCACGTCGTAGATTGCCTCAGCCGAGGTGAACAGCCCGATGTGGGCCAAGTCGATGCCGTCGGTTATCTGATGCGCACCACTGCCGTATACGGGTCAGGCAAGCTCGGGGCCGCCGATCGCGAAAGCATTTGCGACCGCCCTGAATTTGCCGCGCCATTTCAGGCTGAAATGTTGACCGTGTTCCTGATCCGCGGTTTCGTTCTTGACCTCGTAGAACATCTTGCCGTGCTGCGTGCACCCGATAGGGCAGTCCCGCTCGACCCCGAATTGCGCAGGCGTTTTGGCATCGGCAATTCGACGGGCTTGGGCATGGCCCCTTTCCTGCTCAACCACCCTATCCTGCTGAACAACTGGATCGAGGCACGCGAAACCGCGCTGGCACGGGTTCGTGCGCTTCCTACGGCGTCACCCGTCGATGCCAAGGCATTTCGGGTCATGCTGCGCCGAGGCCAACGCAACGTCGATGACTGGCATTCGGAACATGCACTTCAATGCGACAAGATCACCAAGCTCAAAGCTGATCTCGACACGCTTACCGAGCATCTGGAAACCGGTGCCCTTGAAAAGGAAATGCCGTGGGACTGTCTGTATCGCTGGTCGGAAACCGCCTTGAGCCTTGAAGGCCAGGAGCTCCTTGTGGCGTTGATGATGGAGCCCTATGGGGGATTGGTCGACGATCTACCCGCACGGATGAGTGCAGACGAAACAGCGGGCTTTGCCATTGATGGCAGCATGACTGTGCGCCAACTTCGCGATATTGTGGCCGCGAACTATGCCTGGGCATTGGAGATCGACTGGACCCTGCCCGAAAGTCAGGCGCGCGCGTGGTATGTTTCAGCGGAAAAGCTGGAACCCCGCCTGGGCGAACGCGAGTCCGAACCAATCGCCGCCTATGAACAGCCCCTGGCCCCGGGCCGCGACGCAGCCCTGCTGAGCAGCGCCCTGGCATCGGAAAATGCCGACACCCGTGTCGCCGATATGCTGCTGCGCCATCCAGAGCACCGTCATATCATCCGCAGGGTACAGATTGCCGCTCGCTATCCCTACGCCGAAATCCGCGACAACACGATTGCTGCGGATGTCCTCCCGATCGACCTGCTGCGCGCGAAGCTGTCGTTTTTCGGGGCCTGCCATTTCGACCCGCGTTCAGACCGATGGGTGCGGATCAACATGTTTCGCAATGCGCCGTTCCCCCATGAGGTCGCCCAGATGGAATTCGCCGGGTGGACCTATCCAGCGATTCAGGAGATCCTGGAATGATATATTCGCTTAACGAGATCGAAGCACTAAGCCGGAAAGCCGCGCGCGGTGCCGGGATGAGCTGGGGTCTGGCGGAAGAAACCGGCAAAGCGGTGCGCTGGCTTTGTGATCACGGGTTTGCGGGCCCGCAACTCTTGGCGGGTTTGCTCGCTACCAATGACGGTATTGCGTATTCAAAGCTTGTGCCTCGGTTCGCGAATGGATCTCTAAGCGCGACATCCGGCACGCTTTGTCCAATCATCGTCGGTGCGATGATCAGTGACCGGGCCTACGGTTTGACTGTTGATGACCCATTGCACATCAAAGATATATCGGCCCCGCTGCTACTGGCCCCCTTCGTCGCTGCGGCGTCCGGGTCCGGTGGTGTCACCGTCGCCCTCGAGTGGGCAGGCAGCTTATTGACCTTTAACAACGGCCGGGTAGCCGCCGAGGCCGACCAGGCTGCCGTGATGACACGTCACGCAACCCGAGCCGTATTGAGCAAGACCCAAAGCCGGTTTACCCCGTCACCCCACACCCTCGCGGGCCGTCGAATGGACAGCGCCACGCTGCGCGTTCTGGAAAGCTTCGCGTTTCGGACATACGCTCCGGCAACCGAAGCCAGCCGCGCCGGCGCGGGGGCCGGGCAAGATAACGACTGACCGTCATCCCCTGTCCCGGGCGTCGCATGATCACGCATCCAATGCCACCCTACGTTTCATTCCCTGCCCGGCGTCGGGGAAGGGGAACAAAAAGAAAACAAAAAAATAATCGCGACTTTTCCAAAAAATCGCGCTGCTACATCTTGCAGCCCATAAGAATGCAAGGTAGCAGACCCCTGCGGGATGGAGCAGTCCGGTAGCTCGTCAGGCTCATAACCTGAAGGTCGTAGGTTCAAATCCTACTCCCGCAACCAAACAAATAAAAAAACGGCTTAGCGGCATAGCTCCCTGGGCCGTTTTTTTGTGTCTGGTCGGTGCGCGGTCACGATACCTTATTTGACCGTATCTGTGCCCAAGATCTGCGGATCAGGATACGTGCCATCCCTGGGGTCTTTGGGATTCTTTGTTCATTGAAATCGCGACAAGACCATACTCTCGCGTCCCGGGGCGTGACCGGCTTTGATGCTGGCTACGCTCCTGCCAGACGCCGACCCGGCCGAACCCGTCTTCAGGTCAGCTCTCCTCGCCTTGCGAGTGCTGGGATATCTCGGCACTTAGCCGCCGGGCCAATTCGGAAGGAGTGGTCGGTTTGGTGCACACAAGCAGTTCAGGATGAGCCTTGCGCAGGAGCTCCGGCAGACCCACGCCGGTGTGCACGACGACCGGCACCATGGGGCGAAGCGCGGCCAGCACCGGGCCGATTTTTCCGTCGGGCAGGTCAACATCGACGATGGCTGCGTCGGGCAGCGCGTCTTCGATCAGCTTTAACGCCTGCGCGACAGACGAGGCCGGTCCCAAGGGGATTCCGCCTGCGTCCTCAACACCGAACGCGAGATCGAGCGCAATGAAGGGTTCGTCCTCCACGATCAGAACCTTCAGGCCGGCGAGATATTGATCGGCTGCGGACATAGAAACGCTCCTCACTTTAATGAATCAGACGATCACGAGCGGCGGTCAGGTGAACCTCTACGCCGCTCGGATGCCAAACATGTTCGATCCCACCGCCCAGCTGTCCGGTCGCGCTCAGCCGCGCGAGCTGGCTGCCAAAGCCATTCTGCACCGGCGGCCCTGTCAATTCCGGCCCACCGGTTTCCTGCCAATCCAACGTCAACAGGTCTCCGACGAGGTCCCAGGTAATGCACAGCTTCCCCGGTGCCACCGAAAGGGCACCGTATTTTGCGGCGTTGGTTGCCAATTCGTGCAGAATGAGCGCAAACCCTGTCGTGGACGTGGGTCCAAGTTCGACCGGGGGCCCAGCGAGTTCAAGCACCCCTGGCCTGCCCTCTACATGCGGCTCCATCACCACCTCTATCAACTTTTCAAGGCTGCTGGGGGCCTCGTGGTTTTGGTGTGAGGCGATCGAAGTGCTGATCAATTCATGCGCCCGGGCAAGCGCCAGTACCCGGCCCGTCAGTGATGACGACATTTCCTCCACGCTGTCCACGTGCCGGGCAGTCATTTTAATCATCCCGGCGGTGATTGAGAACAGGTTTTTCACACGGTGGTTCAGTTCGCGCATCAGCAGCTTTTGGGCGTCTTCGGCACGTTTCCGTTCGCTGATGTCAACAACGTTGCAGACTGCGCCCTGCAATTCGCCTTGCCAGACTACGGGGCGCACCCAGTACTCCACCGGGAAGGGCGTGCCGTCCGTCCGAAAGAACACCTCATCGTCGACATGCGCCATCTCACCGGACGACGCCACCTGGTAGATCGGGCAATCTTCATGCGGGTAATGAGAGCCGTCAGCGTATGAATGATGGATGATGTCGTGCAACTGCTTGCCGATGACATCGTCTGTCTTTTCAAAGCCAAGCATACGCAGGAACGCCGCGTTGCATCGGGTTGTATATCCCTTTTTGTCCACGGCATAGAAACCATCGGCCGTGGCATCCAGCAACAGCGCAAGATCGGCTTCGCGGCGCTTGAGATCGCTTTCGATCTGGCGGCGCTGTTCGATATTCATCAGAACACCCGGAAAACGGATCGCCCGACCTTCGCTGTCATGTTCGCAATACCCGCTGGCCTCTACCCAGCGATAGCATCCATCCGCATGCTTTGACCGGTATTCAGCCCTGTAGGTCCCGCCGGTTTGGACAGCGGCCTCGAACCGGGATTTTACCCCATCCCAGTCTTCGGGGTGGATCGACCCCGCCACATCGTCAAATGGCATCCCCTCTCGGCAGCGGTCAACCGGCAGCCCGAAGGCCCGTGCAAACTGGTCATCGGCAGTGACGAGATCGGATCGGATGTCCCAGATCCACGTGCCGACGATCGCACCGGCCTCCAGGGCCAACTCGACTCGTTCCTGCGCCAGTTCCAGATCACTCTTGATCTGGATCAGCTCTTCTTCGGCTCGACGCCGCACCTCGATCTCGCTTTGCGCTGAGCGATAGAGGCGCGCGTTGTCCAGCGCGATAGAGGCCTGGCCCGCAAGCCCGTCCATGAGTTTTTCGTGATGCACCGAGAACTGGCCGGTTTTGTCATGGCCGAAAAACAATCCGCCCAGAACCTCGCCCGACCGCGAGACCACCGGGGCGGCCAAATAACTGCGCACCGGCAGGTGGCCGTCTGGCATGCCGCGAAAAGGCGCGTTCTGGCCATAGCGCGAATCCGCGGTGATATCTTCGGATCGGACGATACCATCACCGGCGAACGTCGGTGCAAAGACCCCGGTGTTGCGCGGCATCGGGAAATTGCTAAAGGCCGACTTGTCGACGCCAGACAGGGTATAGAGCATATAGCTTTCACCCGCCGCATCGGTGACATTGTAGAAGAACGCACCAAACTTCGCGCCGGTCAGCTCGACGCCAGCGTCGGTGACCATTTGCACCAATACGTCTTGATCCAACTCGGCCGCGACTCCGGCCCCGGTCCTGTTCAACGTTTGAAGCAGCCGTTTTTGGCCATTGAGCTCTTCCTGGGCCGAATAGCGTTCGAGGATCAGCGCGGTGATCCGCGCCACCAGATCAAGAAAATCCTCTTGGCGCGCGGTGGGCAAACCGGGCCGATGCCTGTAGATGGCAAATGTCCCCAGGACTGTGCCCCCGGTCCCGACGATGGGGTGCGACCAACAGGCGCGCAGGCCGTGCGCAAGCGCCGCGTCCCGATAATCCGCCCACAAACTATCCTTGGCGATGTCGCCCACGACGACAGGGGCTTTGCGATAGGCGGCGGTCCCACAAGATCCGTCCTTCGGCCCAATCCCTACCCCGTCGATGGCGTTGGTATATGCCTCTGGCAGTCCGATTGCAGCACCGTGAAAGAGCTTGCGGCCTTCCTTGTCGGCCAAAAGGATCGAACAGGGCGACCCGTGGCCGATGAACGTCCGAACCGCACGCATCAGCTCATTCACGACCAAATTCAGCGGCTGTTCCTGAAGGGTCAGTTCCAGCAGCTTGTGCTGCAAGGATTGCAGGTCCCCGGACTCCTCTGCATTGGATTGTTCGGGCTGCGTGTCGAGGACTGTGCAAAGAACGGCGCTTGACTGCCCTTGATCATCTGCCAACGGGGTGAGCGTCAGCGCACCCTGAGCGGACTGACGACCCGAAGCGCACGGGATCGTCGTCGTCAGGCGCGCTGCTTCACCCCGGTCAACAACTTGCTCGAGGGCCGGAGCCAGATCAGGCCACATGCCCCCGAGGCTCTGTTCAGCGGATTGCGCCAACGCCTCAGGATGGGCCGCGCCCAACAGGGATGCAAAGGCATCATTGTAAAACAGAAACTGGTCAGACCCCCAGCAGATAAAACTTGGCGAGGGGGACGCCCATATGATCTGAAGCGCCGTCTTGAGGCTTTGCGACCAGTCCTGAGGCGCGCCCAAGGGATGCCCATGCCAACTGCGTACCTTGATCAGTGACGCAACCTCACCCCCGACGGAAAGGAACGTCAGCCGTTTGTTCATGTTCACAAGCATATACGCTCCCTCGTTTGCTAAGTAACCTGCAAACGTGCTTAGGCAAGAGCGGGGCTCCTTGCAACAAGTCGCTTTCGGAAGACGACCCACATCACCCTCACCCCCCCGGCTACGGGCGGTCCGACGTTGGACAGCAGTGCGATAACCTCAAGGAATTCACCTAAAGCTGGGGAGGTTCAGGGCTTAGGTCGGATTGTATGTCCAGCGGAGCATTACGGATTCACAGCCTTTATTTTGTAGGGTAGATCGTGAATGCGTAGGGAATACACGTCCGGTCATCATGCCAGAACCGATACTTCCCGCGAGATGGCAAGGCATAGGCATTAATGGAGAGCTTATCGTGACCGCTACTACCGATCTTATCAACGCCGTTGAAATCTACTTCGACGGTATTCATGAGTGTAACACGGAAAAACTATCGGCCGTGTTCCACCCCGCATCAAGCTTGTTTGACGCAGACAACGGCACCGTGTTTGCAGAACCCATCGACAGCTTTGTCAAGGATGTTGGCACTCGGACGTCACCGGCAAGTGTTGGACAGGCGCGCGATGCCGAAATTCTAATGATCGGCTATTTGTCGCCCATAAGTGCCACCGTCAAAATTCGTATACGTGCGCACAAGAATGTTTTTGTCGATCATCTTGGCTTTGTAAAAAGCGACGCGGGCTGGCAGATTGTCTCAAAAATCTGGCATCTCGAAAGCGTCGTTGATGGCGTGGCTGATCCGAATTCCGTTTAAGTTTACGGTAAATCAAGCGGTCATTCTTGAGTGACCGCAAAGCTCTGCCCGTGCTGCGCCCATGAAAAACAGGATAAGGGCGAGCTTTGGTGTGAAAATCGGCCATACCCTCAGCGCTATGTCATTGGTGCCAACCGATGATCCTCGGTCGCTCGGGAAAACGTCACATGCGTCATGGCCAACCGCCAGCGACAGAGTGAGGCGAATGTCTTATCCGGAGGAACGGCCATCCGCTGATTTTCCGACCTTGTTCAAATACAAGGTTCGCTCATCTTTTCTAATGTATGTCCATGCAATGAAACGGCTTGTCTTTTGGCCCTGCGCCATTTCGACTACCCTAAAGTCGGCAACTCGCGCTTTCTTCAAAATTCTACGGAGTGGCTGAAGGTTATCTTTTTTGGATACTAACGAGCTAAACCACAGACACTGTTTTGCGAACTCCCTGCTCTGTTCAATCATGCCAGCGATAAACCTTATTTCGCCACCCGGACACCAAAGTTCGGCATTCTGACCGCCAAAGTTGAGTTTTCTGGAATGTCCCTTGCCGAGGTTGCTCCATTTGCGTTGGGTACCTTTAGTCGCTTTCTTGAGGGAACCATGAAAAGGCGGGTTGCAGAGGGTGACATGAAACATCTCTTGAGGGCCGATCACTCCTTTGAATATATTCTCGCGGATATTTTGACGTCTAACGTCAATTTTTAGCTTGTTGATGTGACATATTTGCTTGGCTGCCCTGATGGCGGCGGGGTCTATGTCGACACCAGTAAAGTGCCAGCCATATTCGCTTTGGCCAATCAGGGGGTACACCAAACTGGCACCGGTCCCTATATCAAGCGCCTTGATACCGGGCCCACGCGGGATTCCCTGATCATTGCCGGAGGCAAGCAAGTCCGCCAAATAGTGGATATAATCGGCGCGACCTGGGATCGGAGGGCATAGAGAACTGGCCGGGATATCCCAAAAATCAATGTTGTAATAAGTCTTTAGCAAGGCACGATTCAGCATTCGGACTGCGCCTGCATCTTGAAAGTTTATCGTCGTTTGACCGACAGGGTTAGTGGTCGTAGATGCCGCAAGGTCAGGTGTATCCGCCACGAGACGCGCGAAATCGTACCCTTCTCGGTGTTGATTACGCGGGTGCAGCATCGTCTTGGTGGCCATGGGGACGCCCTTTTAAGGTTGGTGGAAGTACCTAGCCAGATCGCCGGTTGAATTTAAGCCCTAACATAAAAATAGTAAAATCGGTCGAGCTTCGAACAGAGTTCGTAGACTGCCGGTGACCGAGGCTCGGCCTATGCGGTTTTTCCACCCGGTTTCGGCGGATCTTTATCAGCCGGGCGGCAGGTAGCATGGCACTCAGGTTTCGGCCAAAAATCCATTCTCTGACACCGCGCCCGACTGTTCAATCTGGATGCAGTACCCGTCATTTCCGGCACAATCCCCCCCATCGGCCGCACGTTGGATGAAACACGATTGATGAAAGTCGGATGCAGGCCGTCGTAAACCGAGCCATCACCGCTGTCGCGCCCAATCCAGCGCCGAGCTAGAAAACAGAAACGGAAGTGGACACTGGCATTGACCACCCATTGACGAACAAAGCATAACGATTGAGCGGATGAAATCTCGGTGATAATACCGCGTTAGTTGCGAGTGACATCAACAGTGAGAGTATCTCTAAATAAGCGGGCGGCGCATGAAGGCCGAATCTGACCCCGACCCAAGACGCGAGATCGTCATGACCCATGGGGTGCTCAGCCCCAATCCGGAAGACCTGTTCCACCGCAGGGGCTTGCGCGCGATGCGAGCCGTCCTGCAAGAAGCCACCCTGAGACTTTGGAGCGACGACGCCTTTGGACTGGCGGGCAACGTTGCCTTTCGGTCCCTGCTTGCCGTGTTTCCGTTCCTGATTTTCACGAGCGCGATGACGGCTTTCATCGGCGATCGGTCAATGGCCAAAAATCTCATCGATTTTCTGATAGCCATCGTGCCCCCGCCGCTGATCGAACCGATCATATCCGAGGTCGAGCAGGTGATGACCGTGCCACGGGGCGGGATACTCAGCATCGGTATCCTGCTGACGATATGGTTCGCGGTCGGCGGCGTCGACAGTGTGCGTATCGGGTTGAATCGCGCCTATGGGCTTCGCGAAACCCGGTCAACTCTCGTCCTGTTCGGTGTCCAGATTGCCATGGTCGTCTTTGCCAGCCTGGCGCTTGTATTGGTCGGCTATCTTTTGGTGCTGGCGCCGCGCGCCGGCTCCTGGTTGCATGCGCTCATTCCCGGCTTTGACCCGGCAGCGGTTTCTATCAGGCTGATCCGATTTCCAGCATCCGCCACCATCTTTATCGTCGTGCTTTTCGCCGCGCATGTCTTGCTGCCGGCGCGCCGCACCGTTTTTTCCAACCTTTGGCCGGGCGTGGTCTTCACCGCGGTCGCATGGACGCTGCTCGCGGGTGCCTTCTCGTACTACGTCGAGAATTTTGGCACCTACGCCAGTTACTACGCCGGCATGGCCGGTATCATCGCCGCGCTCTATTTCATGTATCTCGCGGCACTGCTTCTGATCTTTGGGGGAGAGCTAAATCGGGCGCTGCGGATCAGGCGGCTTGCGCGCATTTTAAACAACTAGCCTTTCGCGCAAGGCAGTTTGGATGTCCCCGTTCCGTATGGTCACAGGCTAAGCGCTGCATTTCGGGGCTTTATTCGCGAAGCCAACCATATCTGCATAATGACGGGTAACCCGCGCGCCGTCCGATGGCAGGGCGTAGCAGTCAAGGCTGCTCAGGTTCCCGAATGGCCAAATATGGACGCGGTGGCAAATCACTTGCCGCCGACGCGTTTCAAACCATCGCCAAGCTAGATCCTGCATGGTTCACACAAGAGGTCGCAACGACCTTGACCTCGACACTTTCTTTTGTCCGCAGATGTCGGTACCGGATCGTGAAACTGGGGTGATACTGTCATTTCGCTCTGCATCGGTGTATAAATACACTGATAAAGCATGGGCACCTTGCGAATTCGCAAACTGATGTGACACCTGTGCCTTGCAAGATAGCGGTTGGCAGGCAAAACCCCTGTGCATTGAAAAAACGGTACCTCTTGTTGCTGAGGGGCGAATACCTTGAAGAAATGGGCTATTCCTCGGCAAACTGTACCGGCGACCGAAGCCAGAAGGACGATTGCAATGCGGACGGATATTCATAATTCCGAAATCCCCGTGCTTTGTCTGGCCTGCAAGGCCCGTCATGGGGGAATCTGCGGGGCGCTTGAGCCTGATCAATTGCTGCGGCTTGGGCGTCAGACTGGGCGGCGGGAGGTGGCTCCGGGTACCGAGTTGATCGCAGCCGGTGTACAGATCGATGGATATGCCAACATCCTGAGCGGGGTGGTCAAGCTAACCAAACTGTTACCGGACGGCCGTCAGCAGATCGTCGGCCTTCAATTCGCGCCGGATTTTTTAGGTCGTCCCTTTGCCGAAAGCAGCGATGTCAGCGCCGAGGCGGCAAGCACCGTTCGCCTGTGCCTGTTTCCACGGTCCGCATTGGAAGAGATGGTGCGCCAGTCGCCGGGACTGGAGCATAGACTTCATGAGCAGGCGCTTCGCGAACTAGATGACGCGCGCGAATGGATGATGATTTTGGGTCAAAAAACCGCTGCCGAAAAAGTCGCGTCTTTTCTGCTGTTGCTGGGTCGGCATGTCGATCCTTATGCGGCCGGGTTCTCTGGCACGTTCGAGATCCCTTTAAGGCGGGCCGATATCGCCGATTTTCTTGGACTGACGATTGAAACGGTCAGCCGGCAGTTATCGCATCTTCGGAAAGCGGGGATTATCATGATTCAAAAGAACCGTAGCGTGACGGTGTGCGATATCTCTGCTCTGGAGTTGGCGTCGGGGGCCTGATTATCATTGCGATGCGGTGGGCCTTAAAATAGGCAGTACATAATCACATTCAAACGCCAGGTGTCTGCGCAACGGCATGAACATACACCGCAGCATATACCCCAGCCTTTCCGCATCCTGCCTGTGGGCCGCCGTGACGAATGCATGGACAGAGTCGTGTATGTCGCGGGCGTGGTCTTCGTCTTCCTGATGTTCTTGTCGAAGCCGATCAAGCACCGTTTGGATCCTTGAATCTTTCCTGAGCAGCAAAGGAAAAACCACCCTTTCCTCAAGCCGATGACAACGGCGCAGTGTCGTCTGAAGCTGTTTTGTAAGGATCATAGCGGCCCAGGTGTCGACCTGCGACGGCAGTGAATCGGCCAAAGTTTCCAGCCTTCGGCACAGGTCAAACTGCGCCAGGATACAGGCATCAAACACAGATGCCCCTTCAAGGTAGACGCTTTCGGGGGTGCGCGGCATGAGTTTCTCTGTGCTCCTTGTCGCGGTATGGTTTGAAAAGTACCGGGCAACCTACGCTCCCAATCGCGAAAAACCTTGATCCAAATCAAACTTGCCTCAGTCAGCTCGTGGCATGGGTGATTTCACACGCCGCATATCGTCGACAGGCAGGCGGCAAAAATCAGATCCTGGGAAAAGAAACGATGCTGAACACCCGATCCGACGATAGTGCAGCAACCGCGCGCCCCGTGTCCGGATCTTTGGACCGTGCCGAGACCCGAGCCCGCATGCGGCCCCTGCGCAATGGGGACGGTCACATCGTCTTTTCGCTACCCGGCATCAAGTGTGGCGGGTGCGTTTCATCAATTGAACGCGCGTTGAACGCGCGCGATGATGTGGTATCGGTTCGGGTCAATCTGACTTTGCGCCAGGCGAGTGTCACTCTTGCCGGATCGGACGCAGATCCAGCGTTGATCGTCGATGACCTTGCCAAGCTTGGCTTTGATGCCGTTCCAACCGAACTGAGTGATGGCGATAGTTGTCCCGACGACTCCACGGGGAGGCTTCTGTTGCGCGCCATGGCGATTGCAGGTTTCGGGGCCGCAAACATCATGCTGCTGTCGGTCGGTGTCTGGTCAGGTGCCCAAGGGCAGACCCGCGATACGTTTCATCTTGTCTCGGCCATGATCGCGGTGCCCGTGGTGATTTATGCGGGGCGACCATTCTTTGTATCCGCCCTGAATGCCTTGCGCGCCGGGCGAACCAACATGGACGTACCGATTACGCTTGGCGTGATATTGGCGCTTATGCTTAGTCTGACCGAGACCCTTCGTGGCGGCGAGCATGTTTTCTTCGATGCGTCAGTCACGCTGCTGTTTTTTCTACTGGCGGGGCGGTACCTTGACCACCTTATGCGGGAACGGGCCCGCAGTGCGGTCACGGGGCTGGCGCGGTTGATACCGCGCGGCGCAATGGTGCGTCAGAACGATGGGCGGTTTGCCTATGTGCGCCTGACGGACGTGGCACCCGATGCAATCCTGTCGGTCGGTCCGAATGAACCTCTGCCGACCGATGCGGTTGTCGTTGCCGGTGCAACTGATATCGACCGCTCTCTTGTCTCCGGTGAAGCAATGCCGGTGACGGCAAAGCCCGGCGATACGCTCGAGGCGGGAACGCTCAACCTGACCGGCCGGATCGAGGTCCGTGTGCTGCGGAGCGCCGGTGAATCGTTTCTGGCGCAGATGATGCATATGCAGGCCGCCGCAAAGAACGGGCGCGAGGGTTATGTCCGCATCGCCGATCGGGTTGCACGACTTTACGCCCCTGTCGTCCACATCCTGGCGCTTGCCACCTTTGCAGGCTGGATGATCATGACCGGCGGTGACTGGCAGGCTTCGGCTTTTGTTGCCATCAGCGTTCTTATCATCACATGTCCCTGTGCCCTGGGATTGGCAGTGCCGGTGACGCATGTTGTGGCCGCCGGACGCTTGATGCGCATGGGCGTCTTGATGAAAGACGGCGCGGCGTTGGAGCGGCTGGCGGCAGTTGACCGGGTGGTATTTGATAAAACCGGCACGATAACCACAGGGACGCCGATTGTCGGTGTTGTGCCCTCTGACCCGGGGGTGCGTTCAGCTGTAAAGGCATTGGCGCTTCATTCCGTCCATCCCGCGGCACGCGCGATTGTTACGAGTATGGCGGATCGCCCAGCGCATATCCACCATGTAACCGAGGTGCCCGGTTTTGGCATTCAAGGCAGTATCGGGGGCCGTCGCGCACGGCTGGGCCGGGCAGACTGGGTGGCACAAATCGCAAACCGTCCAGGCACCACCGTAAGCCCGGCATTCAGCTTTGAGGGCGACAAACCGATTTCCTTCGGTCTGACCGAAACGCTACGCCCCGGTGCCAAAGAGGCTGTCGCAATGTTCGAACGATCCGGCGTTCCTGTCACCATGCTGTCCGGTGATATCGCGGACCGTGCGCATAGTATCGCAGGTCTGGTCGGTATTTCCGACGTGCGGCACAGCACCAGACCGGCGGAAAAGATAGCGATGCTCGACGCGCTGCGCGGCAAGGGTCACCGGGCGTTGATGCTTGGCGACGGGCTGAACGATACCGGCGCGTTGGCGGCGGCCTATGTGTCGATGGCACCTGCCAGCGGCTCGGACGCAGGGCGCACCGCGGCGGATTTTGTGTTCCTGCGCGACCGGCTGGATGCGGTACCGGTCGCATGGCAAGTCGCGCGCGATACCGCGGTTGTTGTTCGACAGAACTTTGCGCTGGCTATCGCCTACAACTGCATCGCGATCCCACTGGCTGCTGCCGGGATGGTGACGCCTCTGATCGCGGCTCTGGCAATGTCGGGCTCGTCTATCGTTGTCACCCTGAACGCCCTGCGGCTCAACAAGATGGAACGGCGCGGCCCTCGTGCAGTAGCGTCGCGCGACCCCGTTCAGGTGCCAGCATGACGATCTTGGTCATTCTTATCCCCGTCACGTTGCTGATGGGCATCGTCGGACTGGGCGCGTTCTTCTGGACCCTGCACAGCAACCAATACGAGGATCTGTCCGGCGATGCCGAACGCATCCTCTTTGATGATGATCGGCCCCTGCCTGCGCAAAATGTGCAGGCCCCTGCCAAACTGAAGGAGACCCCCTCATGATGTCCAACCTGACAGGTGCTGAACGCACCAGCGCAATGCTGATCTCGGGCATGGGCGTGGTCATCGGGCTGACCATGGCCATCGTCGGGCGCAACGATGTGATGGGCGCTCAGGGCTGGATTGTCCTGGCCTTCAGCGCCGTGGTGTTTTTCATGGTGGCCAACGCTCTGTATCACCCGGAACCCACGGAAGATCGCACAACGTCCTACTACGACGACCCCACCAAAGTAGGCATCGTTCTTGCGCTGGTCTGGGCGGTGGTGGCGATGGGAATAGGTGTCTGGGTCGCGGCGCAACTGGCGTGGCCCGGTTTACGTTTCGATGCTGCCTGGTCCAGCTTCGGGCGGATCCGCCCCGTGCATACGTCAGGTGTCATATTTGGCTTTGGCGGAAATGCATTGATCGCGACATCGTATCACATCATGCAACGAACCAGCCGTGCCCGAATGCCAGATCAGGTCACGCCGTGGTTTGTTCTGTTAGGTTTCAACCTGTTCTGCATCATCGCCGCCAGCGGCTATCTGATGGGCGTGACCCAATCCAAGGAATACGCTGAACCCGAGTGGTATGCCGATATCTGGCTTGTTGTCGTGTGGGTGGCGTATTTCGTGCTGTATATACGCACGCTCGCACGCCGGAACGAACCGCATATCTATGTGGCCAACTGGTACTATCTGGCCTTCATTCTGGTCGTTGCCGTGCTCCATATCGTCAACAACCTTGCGATACCCGCGTCCCTTGCCGGCGCAAAAAGCTATTCAGCTTTTTCCGGCGTCCAGGACGCGATGACGCAATGGTGGTATGGTCACAATGCAGTGGCTTTCTTCCTGACCTCCGGCTTTTTGGGGATGCTGTACTACTTCCTGCCCAAGCGGGCCGACCGTCCGATCTATTCCTATCGGCTGTCTATCCTGTCGTTCTGGGGGATCACGTTTTTCTATATCTGGGCGGGTTCGCACCACCTGCATTACACGGCCCTTCCCCATTGGGTGCAAACCTTGGGGATGACGTTTTCTGTGATGCTGTTGATCCCTTCATGGGCAAGCGCGGGCAATGCGCTGATGACGTTGAATGGCGCGTGGCACAAGGTTCGCGACGACGCGACGTTGCGGTTCATGATGGTGGCGGCGGTTTTCTACGGACTGTCCACGTTCGAAGGCTCATTCATGGCAATCCGCCCGGTGAATGCTCTTTCGCATTATACGGACTGGACCATCGGGCATGTTCACGCCGGTGCCATGGGGTGGGTCGCGCTGATCACCTTCGGGTCGATCTATGCCCTGACGCCAGTGCTGTGGCACCGCGAAAGGATGTATTCCGCAAAGGCGGTCGAGTGGCACTTTTGGTTGGCGCTGGCTGGCACGGTTATTTACGTTTTCGCAATGTGGAACAGCGGCATCACCCAAGGGCTGATGTGGCGGACCTATACACAAAGCGGCACGCTGCGCTTTTCGTTCACCGACACGCTGATTGCGATGCATCCATATTATGTTGCGCGGGCGCTCGGGGGGCTGCTGTTCGTCACCGGGGCCTGCATCGGATTTTGGAACGTCATCATGACGATACGCCATGTGTCGAAGCAGAACCGGGAACTGGACCATCCGACATCACCTAAAGCCACGGAGCCGGTGTTGCCGGTCGCGGAGTAACCCCATGATCAAAACCATACTCAAACCCTTCGCAAAGTTTTTCGAGTTGCAGGCAAGGACTCATTATCGGGTCGAACGTCACTCCATGGCACTTACATTCGGAATCATTTTGGCAGCCGGTGTCGGCGGTTTTGTCGAGATCGCGCCGCTGTTCACGATTGACGACACGGTAGAGATTGACCCGGATATGCGCCTTTACACCCCTCTGGAGCAAGCGGGACGCGACATATATATTCGCGAGGGCTGCTATGCCTGCCACAGTCAAATGATCCGCACGCTGCGCGATGAAGTCGAACGGTATGGTCCTTATTCGCTGGCAGTAGAAAGCCAGTATGACCACCCGATGCTTTGGGGGTCGAAACGGACCGGGCCTGATCTGGCCCGTGTCGGAGAGAAATATTCCGATGACTGGCAGGTCCGACATCTGGTCGATCCCCGCGCATTGGTACCCGAATCCATCATGCCGCACTATGCGTTTTTGCTGGACGCGCAGCTTGAAACCGACAGCTTGCCCGATCGGCTTTGGGCGTTGCGGATGGTGGGTGTTCCATACACGGACGACATGATTGAAAACGCAGCGGGTGATGCCGTTGGGCAAGCCCGGCCAGACTCTGACCGTGTGAACGGGGTAGTTGAACGATACGGCCAACAAACTGCCGTACGCACCTTTGACGGGCGGTCCGACATGGTGACTGAAATGGACGCGCTTGTCGCCTATTTGCAGATCCTGGGCCGCCTCACCGACCTGCCACAACAAATTCAACCGCAGCCGGAGGAATAACCAATGGAGTTATCTCACGAGCTTCTTGTGGGTTTAGCCAAATCGTTCGGTCTGTTCTGGCTTATTGCCCTTTCCATAGGGATCACTGCCTACGCTTTCTGGCCATCGCTGGGCAAGCGGTTCGATACGGCGGCAAACAGCATTTTAAATGATGAAGGCGGCCCGGCATGTGCCCCCACGAAGCACAAGGAGGACAGTTCATGTCGGTAAAAGACCGCGACCCGCTTACCGGGCATCAAACCACCGGGCATGAATGGAACGGCATCACCGAATTGAATACCCGGGTACCGCGCGTGGTCTGGTTCTTTATCCTCGTGACACATCTCTGGGCATTGGCCGTCTGGGTTTTGCTGCCAGCATGGCCGTTGGTCACGACCTCCACCAAAGGTATCCTTGGCTTAGACCAGCGCGAGGAAGTCGCAAAGAAGGTTGTCGCCGCGAATAGCGACCGCGCTGTTTGGGGTGAGCGGATCAAATCGCTGTCAGCCGATGAAATCCTCGGGGATCCTGAACTGTTCGCACGCATAAGTGATACTGGTCCTCAATTGTTTGGCGATAATTGTGCCGGCTGTCACGGCGCGCAAGCAACCGGCGGGCCGGGCTTCCCAAATCTGATAGATGGGGCTTGGCTGTGGGGCGGTGACACCGACACGGTGATGGAAACACTTCGCGTCGGGATAAACGCGCCCCACCCCGATACCCGTTGGGCCCAGATGCCTGCATTCGGGCGTGACGGTCTGTTACCGCGCAACGATATCCGGATGGTCGTC
>TARA_R110002073_G_scaffold8027_18_pt1 | contig 29956 bp, 24 predicted proteins | sample TARA_R110002073 | Tara Oceans TARA_R110002073 (sample SAMEA4397174) | marine metagenome | biome: Polar Biome; feature: [DCM] deep chlorophyll maximum layer (ENVO:01000326); material: water (ENVO:00002006), including particulate matter (ENVO:01000060) such as... | depth 40 m | reverse complement strand
CCTCGCTGTTTGTTGCTCCAAGCTTTTCGCCGTGGACGGCCAAGTCCAGGAAATGCTCCAAGGCTGACTGAGGCTGTGTTTTGATCATGGTTACTTTCTCCTTCAAAACCGGCTATAGGGTTAGCGAAACACTCGCTTCCAAAAACCTTTGTCACGCTCGGATCGCAACGCTCGCTTCAATTGATTGATTTCTTGCTCGTGTTGCGAAGTAAGCTCCTTTTTCATCTGAGCAATTGCCTCTTTCCAACCGTTTGCTTTGTTGGAGTGATCCTCCAATAGTCGCAACGACGATTTGTGTTCCTCTCGATTGTCGTCAAGGATTTTGCGAAGATAGTCGAGCTGGTCCTGAAACTGCCGACGCTCTCGCTCACGTTCTTCCTCGATTGCTTTTAGCTGGGCGCGAAGATCATCGCCCCCTACTCCACCGATACGATTCGTTTCGGATTTGCCTTTCGGCTTTTCGAGTCTTGAGAAATCACACTCGTCACCGAAGTAACGTACGAGTTCCGAGGCGTCAATCTCGCGATGCCCCTGTTTGTTCTTGGTAAAAGATACGTCCCCGACATCTAGATGCTTCCGGACGGTCGCCCGGCTCTTGTCGGTTATCTTTGCTGCCTTTGATATTGAGTACTTCGTCGTCAATGTCAGTCACACTTGGTTGGTTGAGTTCAATAGCAACTCTACGCTTTGTGATATTTATCAACAAACACTTTCCGTGTTGGCAATTGGACTTATCCACAGATGACATGTAACTGCCATGGCACGGTATCCACTGCCAACCAAGTGTCCAAACCATTGTGCCGCCATAGATACAGCACAATAACAATGCATTGCCATGATTTCGTTCCAGCCTTGCCATGGTCAACCGCATGCGGACATGGCATCGTCGCTGCGTGCCATGGAACGAAGTCTGTTCAAGCTGGCGAACTTAATTGCTTGGTAAGCACTGCCATGCAAAGAGTTCCGCAAGCTGCCACTGAATTGCCATGGTCAAAAACCATGGCCACGTTCCAGCTCTGCCACCCTATTGCCACCACGAAGATTGACTGTGTTTGATTCCCACTTTCTGCCAAGTTGTGACCATGGCGCGTGCCATGGTCACAAGCATGTTGTCGGGTTATCAGTCGCAGGGTGAGCAAGGCGTTTCGTTGGTGCCACTGGCACGATGCTGGTTGCAACCATGGCAAGGTGCCAGAAGTGCCATGGAGAATACGCAATGCTTGACAAGGAGTAATCGAATCGGCACTCTGAATTTCATCGGTTCGCTCGCAGGAGACGATCAATCTCCGAGAACCATCAATGCCAATCAACAACGAAGAGGAGGACGCACGTCCGAATGAGTTAACTCAAAACAAAAAAAAGACCACCGTTGGTAGCGGTGGCCTTTGAACGAAGAGTGTGAAGTGATCTCCAAAATCGATAGAGACACCGTAGCGCGATTCAATTCTCCACGCAAGTCAAAAGTGATTCGGCGAAAGTTTTTGCTGTGCGTAACACTTTTCAAGCGGAAGTTTTGTGAACGCTCCCCAAAGACGCGTCAATTGCACATGGAACACATCACATCAATCTCGGGTGACAGACAACAATACAGCGGAGGACGTATAGCTTCACAGCAATACCGCCAGTCCATGGCGTTTTGCATGGAGTTCGACGGGCTCGAAGAAGGAGCCAATCGCTACGATCTTTTGCTGCTCGTCAAGAAGTTGGGGAAATCGGCAGGTTTTACCCCGCGAATGATCCATCTCCTTGACTACTACATGGCCTTTACGCGAGCCGAAGATTGGGAGGAGGGGAGTCGTCCGGTGGTTTACCAGTCACTTTCCCGAACCGCCCTCGCCCTCGGCATATCTGAACGGCAAGTCCAAAAGCTTGAGAAAGCGTTAGCTGACGTGGGAGCGATCACGTGGAATGACAGCGGTAACCATAAACGCTACGGTCAACGCGATCCGAAAACAGGCCGGATCCTCTATGCCTTTGGTGTGGAACTAACACCGCTTGCGAGCCTCAAAACTGAATTGGAAAACAAACTGCACGAGAAGCAACTCATTGATGCTGCGTGGATGGAAACCAAACGTCAGATTTCCTGGCATCGAAGTCAGATTCGTTCCTTGATTGCGGCATCGCAGGAGGAGGGGAGGGATGTGGCATGCCATCAGCGCCGCTACGACGACATCGCCATTCAGATTCGAACGCATCTCGACCTCGCTACACTGCGCCTACTTCTAGAGCGGCATAGAACGCTCTACAGCGAGTTGGTTGCGGTAATGGGGGAATGCACAGTGAAGTCAAAACGGCCCACTCAGGCGTCTCGTATTGCGAAAGAAACACATGAAAGTTCACCCAGAGGCGAACTAAAGTTCGTTCACTACAAATCTACAACCCAACAACCATTTAATAAATTAAATACAAGTAGCCCGCCGGACAGTCGTTTTCAGGATGGGGCAGGGGCGAGCTGCTCGGCAGACGTTCCGTCTCGTGATTGTGGGATCGACCACGTTCGGATTGGATCCGCTATCAATGCAGCGAGCCAACGCCTTCGAGACCATTTGCCTTTGCACCCAGAATGGCCGGACATGGTCAATGCAGCCTCAAGGATTCGGGAAGAGTTGGGCATATCGCAAACAGGATGGGGCCACGCCTGTCAAACGCTTGGACGCACCGGAGCAGCATTGTGTATTCTGATCACTGATCGAGCCGCTCAACGTGATGATCAACCGGCACGCCAACCAGCAGCCTATTTCCAAGGCATGATTAACCGTGCCAAATCAGGGAACTTGCATCTTCACAAATCGATATTTGGATTGAGTAAACAGAATGAGGTTTCTCAAGAAGTTTGTTGAGACTTGCGAAAGTGTTGATGTGAATATGTGATGTCGAGCATATTTGTCACCATGTGATGTGCACAGCATTTTGCCGTTCCATACGGCGATTCAGGGAAAGGGGCGATAGGAACATGAGAGCAGGGCAAAGACAGAGCTGGTTACTAGCGTCAGCCTCAAGTTTTGCTGTGTACCAAGACGCCAATTATTGGCGACGGTAGAATTTTCGCATTTGAGGTGAGCAGACTTTATAGCCTCGACAACAAGAAACCACCGCCGTACATGGACGCGAGCGAACGAAGTCAACAACCCCAGATCGCATCAACACAGACGTGCCCGACCCAAAGAGGTTCCGCCTGCTCAGCATCGACCATCGATCGACACGCTACGGTTGATAGAATCGGCCTTACGCCGCCCGCTTTAATGTTGACGTCGCCATCATACGAAGTCAGTGCCTGGATGCACTGGTACCGCCACAACGTCGAACAATAAATATAAACCGATGAACACATCGGTCCATCGCGGCGATTGGGATTGGCCCGAGTCCATGCCGCTGGATCAAGCCGCCGAGCGATCGAGAACCCCAAAGCGTCTTGCCGACGACGAGAAGATGGCACGTATCGAAGCCGCGATCAAACGCTGGGAAACCAAACCAAAGCGAAACGAGACCTATCTAAAAAAGCTACGCAAACAGCATCGCCACCTCGAAAGAAAGAAAAATCGGCCACCTACTGACTAGGCGATTGCTCCCCAAAGTTTCGCTGCGGCATCGGCGGTGCCGGGTACTGCCCCAAGACGGCGTGCCAGTAAGCCCACGAACGCGGATCAATCACGCCTGGTGGTGCGTTGGCAAGAACGTGACGCAATGCATCATCGTCAAGCTCACTACGGATAGTTTGCATATCCGCGAACGTCGCGTGCGTCATCGCATACGCGACAAACCGAACGGTGTCCTCCAAGGCTTCTTCGGGCGACTCAAACCAAATCACACGTTCAGCAACGTCGAAGAACGTTTTGTTGAGTGGAAGTGACTTCATCGGGAGAGTCCTTGATCGCGATCACTGGCGGACTGTCCCAGCAAAGGCAGGTTAGCAAGGTCTACTTTCTGAACAGCAGCAACTAAACGCTTGCGTGTCTCTTGTGGGAGTTTCCTAACACTGCCATCCTCGAAATAGCAAAGAGCCTTCAGTGTCAGTTCCGGATTGAACTGCTTGCCGTAGACCATTCGTCCTGCCCTGAGTGCTTGCGGTAAGTCAATCACTTTCGCCTCGATCATCGCATCAATATCAATATAGTCCTTGACCTCGGCACGCTTCTGCACGACGGCGACTTTGGTTCCAGCAAGATCGTAGATGCTGGCGACCGTGATCCCGTTCTCGTCGACTGTGTCCCCGCCTCGCAACCGCTTCAGTTCAGGAACGCCAAAGAATGAAACCGAAACGTCTTTGCCACGATTGATTTTCGCTGTCAACGTGTTGGCACTTTTTTGGGTGACTTCGGCGTCGCGTAGAAACGGCACCTGTCCAAGAAGCGCATCAGGATCGAAATCTTCATTTCCAAAGAAGTCGAAATCCACCGATTGCCGGTGCCCTAAACGAAGAGCAATGGCAGTGCCTCCATAAAGTGTGAATGAATTTGGTACATCGATCAGCTCTGGCCATAGCCGACGTTGGGAGTCGGGTAAAATGTCGAGCTTCGGTTCAAACGCGTTTGCCATGGTGACCCTACAATTCGTGATCTAGTGGTCGTTTGAGGATCAAACGCCTAACGCATTCTTCTTTTGATATTCCGTTTTGCTCTTCCATTTCATCGAGCAATTCAAGGTCCGCGTCGGTCAAATCAAACAAGACCTCATGCGACCGTAGCTCCTCAACACCTTCGGGAAGTATACGCGGTGCGAATTTGTCTTCAGATTCGCGCCCGGTTTGATCGCCGATGCATCCATCGATGAAGCCACGAACAACAGCATAAAGAACAAGTGGGTTGGCGGTCCGGTGAGCGGCATCGGAAACAGCGTAACTCAATGCTCCGGCGATATCCGCTCGTGAAAAGCGGTTCTCGATCAATTCGTCGATGAACTGCGTTGCAAGTGAAAACGGCAAAGGTAATTCTTCTTCGGCATTATCCATCTTACCAGAATATCACGCTTTCCCGCAATTCGTAAAGGAAATTCGACTCCCTCGCTTCCCGTGTCGACCGGCCAGCTTTGATCGACCGCGGCGATGGTTGGTGCTCGTACTCGTTCGGGGGCAGATGCGATCGAGTACAAAATAATGATTGCCGGTACGATCACGATCCATCGTCACTCTCGCGTTCGTTACGATACTCGATCTTGGCGTCAATTTCATCGTAGTAAACCGGCGGTTTCGAATCGATATTTGGATTGAGTAGGGGGCAATTGCCACGCTAAACTTGAGCTGACTACTCAAATATCCAGTTCAAAACACCTTTGAAACCGTATTTAGTCGCAATCGGGGCGATAGGGGAAAGGACGCTGTGACGACAATGGCAAAACCTGGATGCTCCCACGAAGTAACTGGAGAGAAAATGCAAAGGGCAAGCGCATTTGCGTCCGGCGGCAGCTCCTGGGCGCCAAGCTAAATCTTTAGAATGCTGCAAGAAGTGAAGGACGTTTCGAAACTGGCTTAATGGAAGCGCCCCAGCCAAAACTCATCGGCACGGTCCACTGGCTTGCGTTCTAAGATTTCTGTCTCCCTTAGTCGCATTGCAGGCCAATCTCATGATTTCGAAATTCGGTGTCTATTAACAATTAGGTTGATACATCAGTGTCGCCTGCTTTCCTCGCTCCAAATCCATTCATATTCGCTTGCACCATCGATTGCTTAGTGTTTCGTTGAACCTCATCTTCTGGGTAAAAGAAATAAGCTTTTCCTTTTTTCTGATTTGCGGTCTTGGCATCACACACCAACATTGCTCGATTTTGGTCCAGTTTGCGGTAGCCGCTTCCTTGATGCAGGAACGTTTCGCCCACTTCAATGTTGAAAAACTCGTCATTCATTGCAATCGGTATTTCCGTTGTAGCTCAGGGGGCAGGACATCCTAGCAACGCAACCACCGTGCCGAACATTTACGGACGCCGATGTTCTGGTCGCGGTCAGGACAATCGCGACGTCACACACCTCGTCAGCCAGTCCATCGTGTATAGGAATGCGATTGCAACGAGCGTAACGCCCAATTGATTTCTAGCCCACAATCGTCGAAAGTCACCCAACAACCAATAATCCCAAGCCTAGAACTATTACCCATGACAATGTGTTCCTGATGGATGATTGCTTGGGACGCTTTGCCTCATCCCCCTGTTTTGCCTACCGTGTGGAAGGTTGCGCATCCCATCCAACGACGCAAATTCTCAAATACCAATGGACGGCATTGAGAAGCGAGCCCAGAAACCCATTGGTTTGAGAGTCGCGAAATTTTTGTTCCGCGCTGTAGTCCGTACTTACTTACTTACTCGGTATTACCGGCGCATTTTATGTAAGCAGATCTGCCTTACCCCGCTGATGTGGTTTTGTCCGATAAACCGTAAGGTTTGGAGCCGACTATCGGGAAAAACCACGATAACCGTTAAGACGTGTAATTTAGGACTACCTCATTTATTCATCTCGCCAAGTTGTATCGAAATTGGAAAACCGCACGACTTACGAGCAGCTAACTAGATCGTGGACGTTATACCGGCTGACGATTTGCTTTGTGATGATCAACATTGTCGTCGGGTTTTGTCAACCATCCGATGCCCAAGACGAGCTTCACGCATCGCTTTGGGAGCAGTCGGAGGAGAACAACGATTTCTCCGAATCCATGTTTTCATCAAGTTGCGATTACTGTGACTTAAACAATTTCGATCGGCCGAACGGCTATTACGGTAACCAGCGTAGCCCTCTCGAGCAACTTTCGTTTTTGGCCGCCATTGATGGTTCGAAGCAACCTCAGGATTACGGCGTCAATGCGGACCTGGGAATGCGTTTTCGTGCCAACTATGCCGCTCCACTTGTGGAGTCCTATGGTCTGGGGTTTCAAGTTGGTTCTGCTGTGAATTGGACAGACAATGCGGTTCGCGTTTTTGAACTAATGGGAGAAGATTCCACTCGATTTCAGAACCATACGACCGTAGGCATATTCCAGCGAGTCAGTTACTGGGGGTGGGGAGTGGTCTACGACCATCTGTATCAGGATGGATTTGACGCAACGATGCTCGGCCAATTGCGAGGTCAGTTATCAATCAACGTCTCGGATTCAACGCAAGTTGGTCTGATGGGACGATTTCGGGCTTTTGATGATATTGCTGAGTTTAATGGTTCAACCGTGACGCTCCGGTCGATTAATCAAGGCAGCATTTACGTGCGTCAATTCTTTGAAACCGGAGTTCAGTTGACGGGTTGGTTTGGCGCCGTCGATGCACATGGGGAATCCAATGGAGCGTTTGGTTCCTCCCCCGCCCGCAACGAATCTTTCGTCTTCGGTGCCGATTTCGTTGCTCCACTCAACAGTTCGTTGGCTCTTTACGGAGAAACGAATCTTGTCACTCCGGCCGATACAGGCACCGTTGACGCGTTTTTCGGAATGGTCTGGTATCCGTTTACAAATGCCAAATACGCGCATCGCAAACAATACGCTCCAATGTTTTCCGTGGCTGCTCCAACAAGTTTTAGCGTCGACTTGCTGCCCTAGCTTGAGGTAGGAGTGATGCACCCAGTGGACACACACTGAGCCACCTGATCGTCAAAACCCTCCTATTTTACCTGTTTGCAGTCATTTTGGCTGCAAATTGCTCTACACGAAGTCGAATCAGCACCCAGAGTGCATTGGCAGATTGTCTGCGCAATGACGTGCGATAAGGTTTCTGGGGCAAATGGGTACCGATCAAACACTTGCAGTTGACGCAAATTCCATTGCGGCCGCTGTTAATCCGACTCCGCTGAGCGTGATCTCTGTTGGCCAAGACGGCGAAACGTTGGTCGGCAAAGAATCCGATGGACGACTGTATGAGCTGAAGGTCCTGACCGTGGCAGGAAAGGACAAGCAACGCGTCGAGAGAATACGTCAGCAACTAAGTCGCCTCGAACTGATTCAGCACGATGGAATTCGCGATCTGTATACCCCTCTATCAACAGGCGTTGCACCGGCTTTCAAGCTCAATCTGCCTAACACCATTGATCCGGTCAAGCATCGATTGTCAAATCAGTTAGACGGTCTCGATGGACAGAATCGGTTGAGCATTGCTGCGCAGTTGGTGGACGCTACCGTTGCGGCCCATCGCGTCGGTTTGTTGCACGGAAGCTTTGCACCTTCGACGATTCTCGTCGATACACATTCTGCCACGCCGAAGGTGTTTGTGGATTTCTCATCTACCTCGTGTAGCGACGATATCCAGGTTACCGAGCTATCGATCGAAAACGATTTGCATACTCTGCAATCGCTTTTTGTTCGGTTATTGCAGCCGCTTGTCGAGTCGGACACTGATTTCGGCGATGGCGAATGGCTAGGGGGACGCCAAAGAGTGCTGCTCCGCCAGTGGTTAAAAGAATCCACCGAGTTGCCACCTTCATTGCGACAATGGCAAATGGTTCTCGAGCCATTTGCACTAAAAGCACATACGAATGATCACACCGGGGTCATTTCCCCTCATCCCATTCAATTGTGTACGGGCAGCACCAGTCATTTCGATGGCGACGTCGTTGCCAAAACATTTGACCGTAGAGCAACACCCGAGCAGTTGGGGCGATTCCGATTGATCGAAAAGATCGGCGAAGGAGGAATGGGCGCCGTCTTTCGTGCTACCGACTTGGCAGATGGCGAACTCGTCGCGGTCAAACTTTTACGAAACAACGGAGGCGATATTGCTCAATCAATTCGTCGGTTTCGTAAGGAAGCTATCCTGTTGGCCGATGCACAAAATGATTACGTCACAAAACTAATTGAAGTAGGTGAGGACAAGGGGTTCCACTTTCTGGCGATGGAATTCGTCGATGGCATCGATCTGAAACGATGGCTATCGAAGCGAGGTCCTCTCAATGAAACGGTGGCGTTAAAAATTTCTGCTGATTTAGCGCGTGCACTTGTTGACGCCCATTCACGCGAAGTCATTCATCGTGACATTAAACCTGAAAACGTATTACTGAAACTTCGTACCGATATCCCGTCGAGCAACATCCCCATCGAAGATCACCCCATTGATGACTTCACCATCAAACTGACAGACTTTGGTATCGCCCGGCACGTGAACCAATCCCAGTCGATGGAAGTAACGCAGGCGGGTGCGTTATTGGGAACTCCGAAATACATGTCGCCCGAGCAGTGCAAATCGAATGTTGCCATTGGACCGGCCGCTGATGTCTATGCGGTCGGCATAACCATGTATGCGTTGCTGACCGGAGGTGTGCCATTTGATTCAGACGACTTCGTCAGACTAGCGGCAATGCATTGCTTCGACGCACCGCCCTCAATTCAAAAACGCAACGCAGCGATCTCGGATCAAACCGTTCGTTTAGTAGAAAAGTCACTCGCCAAATCCCCCGCGGATCGCTTCGGGGATGCGACTCAATTGCTTACTGAAATACTAAAAATCATGCGGGGTGAGGCTGTTGAAATGCAGGCCCACCCTAAGCCACCGGAGCATCAGACCGGCAAGTTGTGGGAGAAAACAGTCAGCTGGCAAATGGATAGTCTGCCCGCTCAATTGTGGCCGTACGTGTCCAACACAGAACGGCTCAACGAAGCGTTGGGGCTGCCCGCAGTCGACTATCGGACCGAAAAAGACCCCATTCGAGGAATTCGTAAATTTGGATCTTTCGTGCTTGGTGGCGTCAAAGTTGCCTGGGAAGAACATCCCTTTGAATGGGTCGAAGGGCGACGGATGGGCATCTTGCGTGAATTTGAATCCGGACCATTCAAATGGTTCATGAGCGTTGTCACCTTGGAGCCAGCCATCGGCGGCGGCGGCACGCAGCTATCACATCAAGTTCGCATCGAGCCTCGCAACATGCTTGGTCGAGTGCTCACGACCATCGAAGCGGACTGGAAGGGTTTCCGCAGTTTAAAGCGAGTGTACGAACGTATCGATCGCTCAATCCAAGGCCGCTTGAAACTTTCTGACGGGAGTGACCCGTTTACACACGCTAAGCCGCTTTCGCGTAGTCAACTTGCTCGAATCCAAACCCGAATTGATGCCATAATCGAGAGTGGCGTTGAGCCCGATGTTGCAAAAGGTGTCCAAACCGCGCTGCAAACTTGGGCTCCTCAAGAGCTGTCGCATCTTCAACCTCTAGTGATGGCGGATCGCTTGGGAATAGATGGCGCCGCCATGATCGATGCATGTCTGGTCGCGGCAACCAAAGGCTTACTCAACTTGAACTGGAATGTGTTGTGTCCAACATGTCGCGTCTCGGCATTGTCGACGGACAAACTTTCTTCGATCCAAGCGCACACGCACTGCGAAGCGTGTGATGTTGACTTCAAATCGAACCTCGGCAATGTCATAGAAATGACTTTTCGTGTACATCCGGAAATACGCGATGTCAATGATGGACAATACTGTATCGGCGGTCCAGAGCATGCACCTCATGTGGTCGCACAGGTGCGGGTCGAAAAAGAGGAATGCCTCGAACTTTCGCTTGATCTTGGCCCCGGCGACTACTTACTTCGTGGGCCGCGGATACCTAGGACGCAATCGATTCGAGTACAAGATTCATCAGCGCCATCAAGTATCGAATTCAACCTTTCGGCGTTGGGACGAGGACATCACACACCCAAGCTCCGAAGTGGTCGGCAAAAGTTAACGCTTGTTAACGATGAAGCCAGTTTGCATGTCATTCGGATCGAACGCATGGTTCAACGTGACGATGCCGTCACGGCTACAATGGCGTCCGCAAATCCTGTATTTCGAAAGCTGTTCCCGCATGAAAACTTTGCGGGCAACAACCCAATCGAAACTGAAATGATGACCTTCTTAGCCACATGCATCAACAACGTGAATGATCTTTATGTATTGATGGAAGATAGCGAAGCCTACACGCTGATTCTCGATCACCACAAACTCCTTGCTGCAGCCATCGTCTCGTCAGGTGGATCGGTTGTCAAAACCATTGGCGAACGAATGCTTGCGACATTCAATCAACGCGAGTTTGCGGTGGAGGCGATGCTGCGGATTCGTGAGACCCTAAAGGATTTGGAGGCACAAACGCTTCAACTTGGGATTGGCATTCATTGCGGCCCGACCCTTGTTGCTACACAAAACGATCAACTCGATTACTTTGGTAGCACTGTCCGTGCGGTAAGCTCGCTGCCTGTTTTTGCAGGCCAATCGACGCTCGTCACCGAGGACGTCTATACAGATCCAGGCGTTAATGAATTGCATCCTATTTTCGGCGATGCCATTGAAATTATCGATCTACCGGGAAATCCGCACTTACGCGTCAAGCGAATAGAGGGAACCGTTGAATTTCACGATGAATAATCTACAAAATGCAGTGGCTGCTGACGTTTGGACGCTCACGGAATACGGCAGTGGCAATAGCCAAAGACGCACTCTTAACGTTTCTCGCAAAGAGTCGATCGTGGGGCGATCCACTGATGCCGATATTTGCATCGGGGCTTCATCCGTATCGAAACAACACGCTCGGATCTGGTTCGACGCCGACGAGCTTCAAGTTGAAGATCTGGGTAGCACAAATGGAACGTATCTAAATGGAGATCCTGTTAAAAACGCAGTGTTGCGAGAAGGTGATTTGCTGCAGTTTGCCAATGCGGTTTACCGAATCGGTAAGACAAGGGAAGTTTTAAACGATGGAACGATGAAAGAGGGGTTGATCCCGTGGGCGCAAACGTTGTTAACATTCGATCGACTATTGACTGATCGCGAAGTGATCCCCCATTTCCAGCCGATTATCACAATGAATCGTCAGGTAACCTATGGAATGGAAGCACTCGCTCGAAGCAATATGCCGGAACTTCGAAACCCGGCGTCCATGTTTCAAGTCGCAGAACGATTAGGGCAAGAGGCGACACTGAGCGAGTTAATGCGAGAGGAAGCTTCGCGGATACTTGTCGACGACAGCCAAGTTGATTCTAGGATTTTTCTGAACACGCACCCGGCTGAGTTTGGCACGGAACGCTTAATGAAGTCGCTTGCAAAATTGAGAATGGATTACAGCGACCTACAATTTACGATTGAAGTTCATGAGGGTGCGGTTACCGAGTTGGAACAGATGAGGTCACTTCGAGATGCGATTTCAGAGCTTGGAATGCAGTTGTCATATGATGACTTCGGTGCTGGCCAAGGCCGCTTGCTAGAGCTTGTCGAAGTGCCTCCCGATGTCTTGAAGTTCGACATGCAGCTGATTCGCAACATTGATACTGCATCCGAGAATCGCCAAGAACTTTTGCGATCACTCGTTCGCATCGCAAAAGACTCTGGCTCAACGACGTTAGCCGAGGGGGTTGAAACTGAGGAGGAGCACCAAGTTTGTGTCGAACTTGGATTTGAACTGGGGCAAGGCTATCTTTACGGACGCCCAGCGCTCTTGCCTGAGGTTTCAATACTTACAAAGTAAAGTCAATGAGGTACTGGCGTCTGTCAATCCTTCATGGGCAAACGCAGCGACCTCACTCACTGTCGATTTCTAGAATGCCAACTGCGCTCGCGAATAACTCGCTTGCGGGGTCCACCGCCCCCGTTGAAACAAAGTTAGTCCATCGCGATTTGCAAGCCTGGAATATCGCAGTTCCATAACCTTTTCTCCGCCACTGATCTGCAACAAGAATATAGCTCAAGTGTGCTGCCGTGCCTGCTTCTAGGACATAGCCGGTGCCAACTGGAAAGACAACATCGTCCGGCGAATAGGCTTCGACATACCAATAAATGACAGGACCATCGGTCCTGATCTTGCGGAATTTGATTCTTGGGAGCATCATTGAACTCTCTCCTCGATTAAGCTCCATTTCAGTTTTAACGCTTTATAGGCCAGTTCGGAAATTATGCCTCGCCTAAATTCATACGCTCCTGCAAATCCTGCATAAACCGACCATGTGTCGGCGTTCTGCGATACCTGCGGGTAGCTTTCACAGACTTCCAAAATCATCACGATCACCTTCTCAAGTCCACTTTCACTCTCGGCGTCAATTTCATTTCTTGCCAGCGGATGAAGAACCAACCGAACTACTTGCACTCCGTTTGGCCGAATGCCAAGGGAGTCGATGGCCCGTTGCATAAGTTCGACTTGGGGCAATCGTTCTCTATCCTCCTTTGCTCTCTGTATCAACGCTCTAGCGTTTTCTAAAGACCTTATGTTCTTTGCCTCAAAATCGGCTGCATTTTCTTTCCATCTTTCGCTGAGAGTGTACTCGGGCGATTGCTCTTGATTGCGATTCATGAGTTTCCTTTCCATAGAAAGTTTTTAACTGTGCGTTGTGTAAGGATCAGTAACACGAGGTGCATCAAGACGAACAATGACTTCTCGCTATCCTTTCTGTCGCAACCAGAAATTCCGGATTGGAAAATTCCAGTTTGTCCACATTGAACCCCGCGAGCACTTAATTTGACGCGGATTGTACTGCCACGATATTCTGTGCAGCGAGACAATCAACTCTCTACCCGACTGATTAAAAGATCAGGACATGCCCGTCAAACTGGACAACGAACCGCCTCCAAAGTCTTAAAATCAGTGTATGTGGGCCTTGTCTGTCGGAGCATTCAGTGCCTTTATGGATTCAGCCAAACGGCCGAATGTGCATGGGAAAAGCACAACAGCAGGCCCAATTGTCAAACTCTTTTGAAGTTCAGGCTTCGTCAGTAACACACAGTCGTGTCGTTCGCGGGATTGAATGAGAGAGTTGATGCGTTCTGGTGATGCTTCGAGACCGTTAACTACCATAGCAAGCTGATCATTCTTGCTTCCCAATTCTGCGTCCAACTTGAGGGAGGGTAACATCTCCCTGATAAAATCGACTTCGGGCTCTCCAGCGCAGCGGTAGTTACAGTGCATCTTTCTTGAGCTACCAACTACAAGCGAGGATTTTTCGCCTAGTCCCGCCAACACCTCCGCAAGTCCATCCCGCGTTCGATTGACCATATCATTCAGGGAAGTTTGGCAATGATTACGGAATACGCGATATGGCGGAAGTTCCACGAGGTCCCATGCCTCCCACTTTCCTACAGCAAGCCAGCCAATCAAGACCGCGATCTTTAATAATTCGGCGTCGTCTCGAATGACTCGGTTTAGCGAAACCAATTCGCCGTACGAAGCATCGAAGTGTTGTAATGGACCGATGATATCCTGCGGAATGTTCCAAGTTGATAATAACCGCGCAAGCATTTCAGACTGACTTTCGGAAAATGCCTGTCGTTCCAGTTCGGTCAATGCGTCCCCGTTTTGGTTGGCGAACTCGAGTAAAGCAACCATCTCGTCGGGGAACTTCTTGGCAAGGACCATTCGCCCTAGAAGATGCATCGCTGCACTAAGCACGATTCCAGCGCTCGTGCTCCCGCTCGATCTCTGAGATATCAAAAGTTTTGCAGCGACTCTAGCTGCAAGGCTGCGTTTCCAAGCAAGTTTTACATTCAAGAAAGGAATGCCCATCTCACGCAATGAATCACAAGCATCTAACGCTAACGCTAGCTCTCCGATTTGGCGTCGTCCAACTCGAACAATAATCTCTTCCAAATCTAGAGCTTTGTTGCCCATGCGATTGTAAAGACTGCTGTTTCCCAGTCGCAGGATCTCTGCTGTAAGTGCTGGCTCTTGTTCAATCGCTGCAGCGATATCTTCTGTTTCGGAGTCTTGCTCACACGCGACCCGACAGGCTTCTAATGCGAAATGCGAAAAGGGCATTGATTCAATTCCCATTGATTGCAAGGACTTCATCGCTGAAGTATTGTCTAACTCTGCAACGTCTGTTGGCGAATCGAACACTCCATCTATTTCAACGATTCCATCGTTTTTTCTATTTTCAGTGTTTGAAGTTCGATCCGTCGTCAATTCAGCTCCATCGCTTGTTTCATTGGTCTCGCGTGTTGAAACTGGCTGAGGATCATCGACACGTTTGTCCACTAACACTTTCATTTTCGCTGCGAAAGCGGAGTAGTCGGTTGGCTTAAAAACAATGTCGTCAACTCCTCGATTCATCAAATCCTTTGTGATTTGGGGGTCTACGACTGCGGTGTGAACAGCAATGAATGGGCGATTGGAGTGCCTCAGCAGTTCAACCACGAGCGCGTGACCGTTTTTATGTGGCATCGCAAGGTCAGTGACAACAAGATCGTACACTCGGTCCTCAATCAGTTGCATCGCCTCTTCACCATCGCTTGCGGAATGGCAGGTGAAACCCTCGTGCTTCAGTGCAAAGGTCAACATTTTTCTGGCAATTGCGTCGTCGTCAACAACAATTGCAAAACGTCGTATTTGTGTGCCGTTCATGGTAATTGCCCCTTCTATTTTGTGTTTTGTTACGTAGAGTTCGCCGAACTTGGAATTGAGTTCACCGGATCCGTCGTAAAATAAGTGACAAGTGAACTGTATCGCTCCAATGGAGCCTCAGTGAACCGTGACTGAATCGCTTGGAACTCACTTTCAGACTCTAGGAATACGTCGACGATATCTGGATCAAAAGGATGCCCCGAGCCATCAACAATGATTGAACTCGCTACTTCATGTGGGAATGCACGCCCCGGTTCAATGCCATTCATCGCAGGCATTTCACGATCAAAGATCACCAATTGGCAATGCTCAACTGTGCCGATTGCTTGCAGAGCCTCGTCTCCGATACTTGCAGTGACAACTTCATATCCGGCACTTGTGAGAATGCGAGATTCGACTTCGCTAGAGACCGCATGGTTCTCTACAACTAAAAGTTTCATGTTAAGCTCCTACAGCAATTGTAGTACTATTGACATCGCGAAAGAAATACAAAGCAGATGTAAGTGAGTGAAACGCGTCGCGGCGTTCGCACGATTCAATCAAACATTAAACGTGGTGGTTTCTGGTCATGCTTGATGCCTTCTAAAAACAGAAGTTTTGAAAGTGCGAAGTAAAAGCGGTCGATTTTTGGAAGCAGATCTGTGTACCCACACTAGCCTTGCGGCGCCATTTGCCGAACCAAGCGACGCCGAGCTGCACAAGAAGGGGCTTCTTTTTCGCGAATGTCATTTCCGGCTGTGTCTTGTGCAATTAACTATGTATGCCGCATTTCTTGCGCCAAACTGGCGACATTCGCTTGGTGCAATTTGTAAGTTGTCTTCCCCTTAAAGTTTGCATCATCTCAATACCGAAAACCAAGGGAGTTAACCATCATGATGATGCGACGGGAAGACGGAAGCATTTCAGCTGCCGAATAATCTTTTGCGATTTTCCGTTAGAAATTATTGAACGCCCGGCGAACAGCGCACTACAGTTAAATGACTTATTTTCGGGTATTCAGTTAGCTGGCAGACATCTCTCAAAATGCAAATGGATACTTCTATTCTGCGTTGCTCGCGCAAACAACACGATACAGCTGCTAGCAAAGTAAAACTGCACAGTACTCGTCAATTCAGTAACCGTGTGAAATAGTGTAACTGCACTACTTGTGCAAACAAATTTGACTCTGTGTTCTCGCACGGTAGACGCGAAATTGGCAATGAAGTTCCTTGGATACTGCGTCAGAACGAATATTTTGTCAACGGTTTAAGACTTTCGTTTCGAGTTGAGTGACGCGTTTTTCAATCTGGGAAGCTACAAGAAACTCCTCAATCGCGGAGAGAATTCCCCCTACCTCAACGACTGCAGAGCACTGACCATGCTTCCAGGAAAGTAGCTCGGAGCCGTTTTCAATGCCGTTGACATAGTATTTATCTTAACGGACTGGGGGGCATTGTTCGAGCTTTCAACCCTGCGGTCGAGCGTCTAAATAGATGAAATGCATCGGAAGTAGTCGGCCATGAAAACCTCTGCTATGGCACGATGCGGATGAGATTGCTCCGTAAGCAATTGGACTGTCAAATTCGTTGGACTGAATGGTGTCGCCTAGTTTTGGGGGGGTGGCAACTGGAGTTCAGAAGCAACGGAATGTGCAACGACAATGAACCTAAAAATGAAACGGGAGCAGACTGGAAGTGCAAGTCGATGCTTCTGCGATCCGCGACAAGTCCGGCGCGATAACCAGCTACGCGAGTGTCCACTACGTCACCGGAAAGTGGAAAACGCGACCAAAACGCGACCAGAATGGGCGATGTTAGGCATATCTGAGCCCAATGTTGATGACATGGGAAAATTTGATTGAGACCGCAATTTACGGCAAAAACATGGCAATAGGAAGGGAAATGCATTGCGAATAGGGCGGCTAAATGTAGATTCAGGTTCTAGTGCCCGCAAGGGCGTGGAGGTTCAAGTCCTCTCATCCGCACTAAGAAAAATCAAAGGGTTTTCGCTGCAACAGCGGAAACCCTTTTTTCGTTTCTCTGGCTCGATTTTCCGGCCAATGGTGGCTTGTACTGATGGGGAGAGTCCTTTCGGGCGTCTCCTCACTAATGAGGGCCAGGGAACAGTCGCACGAGGCCAACCGCAAGAGAAGACTTCGGTTGGACCGAAACAGGAAGACGGCATGCATCGAAACGCGATTGTCGTTATCGCCTCCTGCCATCGCACCTATGTTTCTTTCGACGGGGCAATTCGGCCGCTGTCAATGAAGTTCGGCACTCGCTCCAGCCTTTCTGAGGATTCCCGGGGTTGCGAAGCGATGACAAGTGAGAGCCGCAGATCTCAATCTTCGGTCACAGCTCTCCTGGTAAAAGCGTTACTCGTCATCAACATCGCGTCGTATAGCTTCGATTTATTTGATGCGTGTTAGTAACGATCGAAATGCTTCAGGAAGGTTTTGCGGGCAATTGGGAAACAGCCTGTTTCCCCGCTACCGAATTCGAACTCCAGAACGTGTACCATTGCCGGATGGATTTCATATTTCGGTATGCCCCCTCACTTCTTGAAATTCAGCGGACAAAACGATGCTAATTTGCTTCAGGAACCCGTCGCCCCAACGAGCAGGCTTTTGCTTTTCAGCGATTTACTCACCCAAAAACCAATACAAATTCAGCAACTCACGATTAACGGATACGGCTGCCTTGATCTGTGAAGCCTGAACGCGTTGCTTGATCGAAACAATCCACTGCCCTTAGGTGCTTAGATGCTTAGATGTTCGCAACTTGGATATCGAAAGAGAGAGTGGCCAAAGCTGTCACATACCTCGGAGTTCGACTTTATCTCTCAAAGTCAGGTAATCAGTGTTTGCTAAGATTCGCAAAGAAGAAACAACGTTTTCCGAGAAAAGCTTGACGGTGGGGGTGTATCCGGTACATTCACTGGAGAAATCCACAGCGTAGATTCAAAAATGAATTTGGCCGCCATGATCGACTCGGTTTACCAAGATGGGGCAGTAGGGGCTGAAACTTAATTCGAGTTTGATCCACGTACTTAAATTCACTATTTGAATTCGCCAACTTCTTCACCAAGGGCACATCGGATTGGGGTAGGCGTAGTTAAACTACGCAGTCCAATCTCTCGGAGGCGGGTATGTATCGAGTTGGCATATTTTTGTTGCTGTTGGTCGTGGTTTCGGAGATCACACATTCTCAGGATGCGGATCAATCCGACGCTAGTGATTCGAGGAAGGCGAAACCTGTACGTTTTGTTCCTCCTAGCGATATGGTCGAGTTCAAAACGGTTGAGACTGCCGGCACGGAAGAGTTTCATCGGCTGAAGGTTCCTCGGTTGCAGGCATCGCAGGAAAAGGTCCTCGGCATTCCGATCAAGAACGTCTCTGGCCAATCTCTAACCGTGTCAAATATCAACCTTGGCTGCGGATGTATGACTGCGATCTCAAAAAAGCTAGAGATCGACAGCGGTGAAACGACGATGGTTTATTTAAGGGTCACGCCAAAAGAAGTCGGGCGATTTGCCGAGCGGATGACCCTCTCTTTCGAGAATGCATCAAGTGTGACATGCGTGATTGAATCGGTCGTTCATTCAGCGTTCGAGCTAACACCCAACACTATGGTGCTGGTGCCGGGACGCGAGAAAGGAAGTGAGCTTTCGATCAGGTCGGAGTTTGCGCATACAGGATTTCAAGTGCGGTCTATGAATCCAAGGCTTACGGTAAAGTTTGACCGGCAAAAAAAGGATGGCACTCACGTTTACAGATGTTGGCTGGGAAAAGAAACCGACAAGGATAAGCCGCTAGATGAATTTGTTGCGCCTATCAACATCGAGTACCTTAAAAAAATTTATGAGTATACACTCCAAGTTAAAAACGCGTTCGCAGTGAAAGTCCAACCATCCATTGTTTTTGCAAGTCGTGACAAGCAGAGTAGTGAAGTTGCAAAATTTCATGTGCTGGTCGGCTGCTGGACAGGACGCGATAAATTAATTTGCAGAGTTGCCAAGCCGAAGAAGGGCATCGACTTGCAAGAAATAGAGCGAAAGCCGCTTGGTGAGAGTTCGATTTTTGAACAAGTAAGTTTCGCATTAGAGGGTGATCTCGAAAACATTGACGACGTAACGATCAACTGGTTTCGCGATAACCAGATAGTAGGCACTTGCAATGTTTTTCTTGACTCCCAAAGCGAAGTGGCAATCGCTCAAATTCGCGAAAAACGCCGGGAGCGCAATCGACAGTTAATTGAACAGGGCAATGCAGAGTCGCTACAGCCTGCAGAATAAATTGCGATTTGCCAAACGTTGACATCAATACTCCGTGCCCCGCACCATAGTGATTGTTAAACCGTCAAATCTTCCTCACCGGGTGTAATGCTATGGTTCGTGCGTTTCTGTTTATTTATACATGGTTTGGTCTTGTCAGTCTGGCAGGGGCTCAAGGTCTGGCAACAAATGCAGTAGAGCGTTCCGCGGTGCAAATGCTCATCGATTTCGTCGCGAGTCCAACGAGTTTGCCCGATGAGTACGCCGTCGTCTTACGGGAGACGCAAGTTTCCTACATTGATGGGACTGAAAGCGATACCGTTTATTTGTTTGCCGAAGACCGTCGAAGAATAACTAGCACTCGATTTTCGGCAAAAGGATATACTAACAGCATCGAGCCGAGACGCTGGGTTCAGTATCTGAGAACGCCAACGCATCGTGCGCAGCGACAGGGAGGACAAGCGTTTGGAAGGTTTGCTGGCGAAGTCGTTGAGGATGTGACAATGGATCCAGAAGATAGCCAGATTCTACAATACCCTCAGAGGCACGATTTTGTATTCTTTCGCCCTGTTGCACCTCGAAGCGACAGAAGCAGCCGAAAAACGCAGTCAGCTGGCTATGGAAGATTGCTTTTAGACGAGCTGGATTTCATGGGGGCAGAAAAGCTGGATGACGGAAAAATTCAATCCGATTGGGCAAGAAAGCTTTGGAGAGTTCAAATTACTTTTGACCCAAAGCAAGGGAATCGTCCCACCAAGATCATTCATTTCAGCGATTTGGATATTGAAAACCCCGGACCGATCGTTTGTGTTCACGTGATCGATTGGGAAGAATGGAATTTGGAGGACAATACGTCAATGTGGATTCCAAGCCACTTTCGATTTCGCCATTCGACTCCAGCCTACAAATTGGACTACGAAACAGAGGGGCATTTGAGATGGGCTGATACCTCCGAAGAATCGGTCATGCCCGAGTTGCAACGGGGAGGTGGTAATGACTGGCGTGAGAAGATTCGCGAACGTTTCAGCGAGGACTGGCAGGTGCGACATGCCGAATGGTTAAATACGAATCAACGGAAAGATGGAACCGTTCCGGCCGCTGTCGAGTGAGTAAAAGGAGAACTGTGGCCAACGGGCCGGCAGTTTACCAATGCACAGAAACTGCTGGGCCGCTGCGCTGCCGTTCTGTTTGACAGACACCTAGCCCAGCGGACTGGGTTAAGTAAATCCCTGGACCTTTGCGATAGCCCAAGACTGGCGGACACGACACACCAAGAGGCTTGTAAACAGGTCACCCTCAGCGTGAGCGAGTTCATGCGGCGCTGGAGTCTTCACATTCAACCGGATCAGTTGACAAAGACTCGCTACTGGGGCGGCTGGAGTAACATTCGCCGTAGCGATTATCTATCACGTTGTCGTGAGCAGCTTGAGACGCAAGAAACTTCGTTCGCTACAGACGATGAACCCGAGCTAAATAGCGAGTTCGCCCTATTGTGTGAACAGTGCGGCAGCGACCGGATGGAACTGATCAGCGAAAGCCCCAAACCCTCCTGGAGCGAGTTGTTCTGGCATGAGAACAAGCGATGTCCGAGCTGGTACGCCCAGCGGCAACAGTCGTCCCATCGCCAGTTCTGGACCGCTTGCTATGGTTCGGATTTTTACGATTGGTACATCGAAACGCAGGTAGAAAGTGCAAAGCACATCGAGCCGCAACTGTCATCACCGATTCAACTGGCCCTACCAGGAATTTCGCTCCGCCCCCTGTCCCGAGTCCTATCTAGTAGACTCTTTCTCGCGGATCAGCCGTCCTGATCCGAGCCGCAGCGTACTCCAGTGCGGCGACAAAGTTCAACGCACGATCTATGCATGCACCTCCTGTGCCTCCATAGATCGCATTTCGTTATCCGAACTGCTTGATGCAAAAGACTTTCCTGTTTTGAATCCATACGAACCGACCTCGATCCTTTCAATCAAGCCGAAGCCCACACGCATGAAACCAAACGGTGTCCGACCGATATTTCGATTTCTTGCTGGGGTCATGTGTTGCCTTTTACTTTTGGGAATCTACCGGCTCTTTTTCGATATGCTCGCAGCACCCACACCACATGGATTGTTCGCCACTGCTGGTATGGCTTTTGCGTTCGTAAACCTCGGTTGGATTTGCTGCACTGGTTCTCACCTCCCGTTCCGTTACGGTAGGCCGTAAGCTGAAGTCAGAAAAATTGATGCGACAGAAAAAATTTGAATGCCATGCCGAGTCACGATTGGGTCTGCAAGACTTGCGTTGTCTTCATTTTTTAACCGATCATCTTTTAACCTTTCTCGGTGTCTCGGGGGCGTGGGCACTAGCGGTCGACATCACTGGTTCGAGTCGGGAACTTGCTGAATCAGCTTGATCGTTTTCAGGCGGATGTAGGTGTCGCCCCCTGCAAACATGGTTTCTTGAAACGTCTCGAATCGACCTTTGCGTTTACCCACGACAAACGGCACGCCCTCGATGTGAACGATCTTTGGATTTTCGATGGGGATGCCGGTATCGGTCGTTGATTCTGCGAACACCCAAGTGCCTTTCATCTCAAAATCGGGCAACCCAAAGCTTTTCGGTGTCGCCGCCTGAGCCGGACGGATTTCGTGTATCGAAACCATGACCGAAGAGAGCACGATCACGCCGCAAGTGAGTGTGAGAAACTTTTTGATTGTCATTTTCGAATCTATTGCATGAAGCTGGCTGTGTTGCATGAGTGATCGCCGAACGCCAAGGCAAGTCGTCGAGTGCAACTTGCTCTTGGGGCGGGGATATCGATCTGCAATCAGATTAGGACGCGGGAACGAGCGATGACGGGGGACTCGCTGTGTTACCGTCGCAATTCGTTGAAACTCTTGCACCCTGCCGCCGACAATCCGCACAACCACCGCAATCTTCCTGGTTTATTTTTCATTCGCGAGAAAGGAGAATTGGGAATCCAGCAGAAGGCAACGCAGCAGCCGAGAGAAGAGAGGCAAAGCGAGAGGCGAAGGAACAAGTCACTTGGTCAGAGCGTTTAAGTCTACCTTGGCAGTGCTGCCTCTGAAAGCTCGGTGAACGTTGTGTGGTTGCTAGCTCAAAATGGCAAAGTTTGGCTCTGGCTTGGGGCGATCGTACGCAGCGTCATTCATCGAATGCGATCATTCGTTCACTGCGAACAAAACGGGATGAGTACCCGCTAACCCGGCGTGGTCCGCAGTTCACGGGCTCGCCGCTGCAAATGATAGCGGCGATGTGAGCAATCGGCGTGAAAAAAGGTGTCGGACACCTTTTTGGTAGAATGGGTAAAGTTGCAGGCGGGCTTTCAGGATGGTGCTGCGTCCCCGCTGCCTTGGTTGCCCTTGAAAATTGAGCCAAGCGAAGCGGTGCTGAGATTGTTGAGACTTTCGCCAAAATTGTTGATAATCGGCCGCTTCCGGCATGTCGCTGCGTTGGGGGCGGACGGCGGCGGTGATTGATTTATGGCGTGGTTTTGATCACAATGCCCCCTCTGCCTGTCCCTTCTCCTTCCTCAATTGAGTCTGCTACTGTGCCATACACCCGAGCTGCTTTCTGCTTCACCATCGCATTCGTATTTGGAATTTCCTCACAGGGGATGGCCCACGAGGGGCACGACCATGACCATGATGCATCCGGAAATCACCCTTCCGCGGCAGTTGATTTAGCCACTGCCAAAAACACCTTTAACGCGAACGGCAAGACCTACCGCTGGGAGCATCGTCCCGAACTGGGCAAGCAGTCCGATGCGATGATTGCTGCGGCCAAAGGTGGTTTGCACAACAATGCGGACGTCGATCAGACGACCCACGAGATCGTGACGGTAGTTGCCAAACATGGTTTGGTAACGCTGGATGCCGAATTGAAAGAATGGAAACTTGTTGAGGATCAAGATTCGGTCTTCGCCGGTGGCATGAACGCTCACGGAGCCGACTGCTTCGTGATGGATGGCCAGTCGTATTGGGCGTTTGCATCGACCAACACCGGCGAAGTGGTTGTTTCGCAGCGTGGCAAAGTGGTCGCCAATCTGAAACAACCCATGGGCACTGAGTTTGACAATCCGACCGTCAATTCGTATTTCGCTGCCGGTGGCAGATTCACTCCTTGCGATGTCGTTTACCTTCCTGAAGCAAAACGACTGGTCACCGTGATCGGCTATGCTCCGGGCGATTACGCGTTGTCGGCCGAGTTGCGTGACGGCCAGTGGCAATGGGGCGGTCCAGCGTGGGGCGGAAAAGAGAATGTGGGTGGACCTTTTAACACCGCACACGGTGTTCAAGTCGCTACCGAGGGTGGCCAAGAAATTGTCGAAGTCGCATCGCGTGCCCATGGCCGCGTCTATGCTTTCACCGCCAATGGAGCACAGATCAAGGCACCCGGAGCAGACAAGCAGTATTACGTCGAGTTGCCTAAGGGATCGAACCCTTGCAATATCTCGCATAACGGTTCGAGTATGTTCTTGCCGCTGCTGAATCCATTGTCGATGACCAACGGGGTCGCTCCCGTGTTGGTAATGAATGACGGCAAGCCGGCCGGTTCACTGATTCCAGCAACCTACGACGAGCTTGAGTACATGCACCACATGCACGGATTCTGTCCCGTCGAAAAGGACGGCAAGCTGTACGGCGTTGTCTTGTCGTGGCCAAATGGCGGTGAAAACGCCAAGGGCAAACGCAACGACGGACGCATCGCAATTTTCGAAGCCGTGGCGCAGTAGAGCAACGTGTTTTTGTGGAGGCGAAGTAACATTCAGGCAATTTTTCGTTGCGGTTAAGATGCGAGCCGCCACAGCATTGCAAAAGCCCCCTGCCAGCTTGCTGGCAGGAGCAAACGTTTTGCAATTAGATATTTCCGTCGCCAAACCTTTTCCCCAGTTGGCTTGCCCAACCGGAAAACAAGTTTTGCTGGTCAGTGCGATCCACCTACTACGTGAACGTCGTACTCGCTAAAAGTTCCTGCGTAGAAGCCTGGTTGCCATATTGCATTTTGCCCCATTGCGAATGCGGTATTGTTCATGATTGCATAAGCGATCTCTGCCGGGCTCTCTGCGATGGGGCCGCGCAGCGCTACATGCAAGTGGTCTGGCATCCATGCGCGAATCGCTATTCCGTAACGATGTTTTGTTGCAGTCGCCTGCATTGCACGGTCCATTTTTGCAAACTCGTGTTCCAGTCGAATACGCCGTCGATTGGCAACGACCAAAACAATATGCAGGTTGTACCAATAACGCCCACTGTTGGATTCGCTCGGTTTATCGAGTGCTACCGAGCGATCAATGACTGTAAATTGCTTGAGTATTTCTAATAGACGTCGGTCAATGAATGCGTCCTTCTCGACTTGTTTGTGAATATAGTTTGTAACTTCGCGAGTATGGTTTTTTCCAATTCCTCGAAATGCAACCTTACGGCTGAATTTCACTGGCGTTCCACTTAATCGCAGCTCATGTTGTAAGCGTCCTTTGACGCGAGCGACAAATAGCGTGGGTGCGACGGTGGGGACTGTCGCAAAAGTGAATTGAATCTTGTCTGTTTCCCAAACGGTCGCGATTCGCCGAAGACTGTCTGATTTCCAAGCACTGTCGAGCGGATCAAAGAAGATCCCGGTTGGCATTGAAGGAAATTTGGTCCCCGAAGTGGGCCACCCAGTCCACGTGTACCGCAGATGGAAAGCGGGCTTAAGTTGCTCAAGGGAATAGACTGGGTTGGGCATCAGGAAAACTTTCCATTCCGGTTGGGCGAGCCAACCGGGGTAGTGTGTTTGTTGCCACCGTGTGTGTTAATTAAAAAAACGCGGGCACCTACCGGACAAGCCGGCATGGGGGCCGAGCAGCAATCGCTACCATCACCGCCGATGCAAATGCATCTTCCGTGACATCCTTTTTGGCCGCCTTTCATTTGACGGTATGCCGAGCCGTTTGTCGAGCAAAAGTGTCTCCTCGTCGTGTTGCTCGGAGGTGAGATAATATTTGTTTTTAGATAATCCATCGCGGCTGCGAATGTATTCCCCTATCGACCGCGCACAAAAAAGCGGCGTGGGGAACTAGTCCCCGCGCCGCTTTGTTTCATTCATCGGCCCGCTTGCGATTACCGCTTGCGGATTTCCAGGATGTACTTCATCAGGTCGTCGAACTCCTTGCGGGTTCTCAGCTGACGCGTCAAGTTTTCGGGCATGATCGACACCTTGGACTCGACCACTTCTTCGATGTCATCCTGCTTGATCTTGATCGGCTCGGGCTGAGCAAGGTTTTGTAACACCATTTCGTCCTTGTTCTCCGAGACACGAACGCCGGTATAGACGTTGCCTTCCACGGTGAGCACACTGACTTGAGCATAATTCTTGTCAATCAGTTTTGATGGACGCAGAATCGAGTCCACCAATTGCTCGGCCGTCAACTTAGTCTCGATCTTGGCCAAGTCGGGACCGAGTCGAGCGGCGCCCTTAGGCGGTTCGTGACAGGCGAAGCAGGCCGCACCTGATTCAAAGAACAGCTTCTTGCCTCGCTGAACGTTGCCGCGGGAAATGGCAATTTTGGCCAGTTCGGCAGGCGATGCGCTCAACAGTTCGGCTTCCAAAGCTTCGTTGGAAAACTCTTTGGTTTCCGGGCTGTTCGATTCGAGGGCTTCTTCCAAAGGATGCTCGGCGAGCAGTTCTTCGGGTTTCCAGAACGTGCTGCGATCACTCGTTTGCTCGCGAACCTTCTTGACGCTGGCGGCGCTGACAGGCGACGACTGGTTGCCCCACGTGTTGCGGACAAACGTCAACACGGCTGCCAGTTCTTCGTCTTTCAACAACGAACGGAACGCGGTCATTGGTGGCACGCCACGCGACGGGTCAAACGTCTTGCCGTTGACCGTCATTTTTCCCCACACGCCGTGCAGTGCCATCTTGATCAGTCGCTCTTCGCTGCCGTTGACCCAGGGGCTGCCGACCAGCGGTGGATAGACGTTCGCACTTCCTTGACCGTGCGTTAGGTGGCAAGTCGCACAGTGTGATTCACGTTGATAGACCTCTGCCCCCAACTTGTATGCCTTGCGGTCGGCCCCTTTGAGGTGTTTCGGAGGATTGAACTTAACAAACTCGACTTCGGCTTTCGCCGCAAATCCACTCGCGCCCGTGGCGTCCACGTTCTCCCAGAAATGCTTCACCGTCTTGGCCGCGACGACCGCGTGCTTGACGTCCGAACTGAGCAGCGTATTGAGCAGTTCTTCGTTTCGCACGCCATGTTGTTGGTGCAACCACAGGGCTTCGAGAAGATGGTGGGCTTCGGTTTCATCGTTGGGATCAAAATCTTTGATCCACTGCTGAGCGGCTGCGATCACGGCGTCCGAGTCGCGAGCACTCAGTTCGACCCGGGTCCGATGACGAACGCCATCGACGGGGTGTTTCAGGTTTTCCAGTAGTGCGGCGATCGGTTGACCATCAATCGCGACTGGCTTTTGAAGTGGTCGATCTTTCACGGTCAGCCGGAAGATACGACCATGTTTGTGGTCACGATTGGGGTCACGAATGTTGTGCTGCATGTGACCGATGATGGCGTTGTGCCAATCGGAAACGTACAACGCGCCGTCTTCACCGACGACAGCATCGGTCGGTCGGAAGTTGCGATCATCGCTGTTGAGCAATTCAAGCCCCGGGGTTCCCCAGACTTCTCCGAACGCTCGGTCCTTGCCATTTCCTTCGCGATCGAGCGAGTATTGTTTGACGCCAAGGAAACCAATTGTGTTACAGATCAGGAAATCGTCCTGCAATTCCTCAGGAAAGTGAGCCGACGAAAGAATCGCGTTGGCCGCAACGGGACGGAATTCTTTGGTCAGCAGGGTATGCATCTTGAAACCCTTGCCTTCGGGACGCACTTGATAGGATCGGCCCCCGGTACCATCGTTGGCATAGCAGTAACCCCAGCGGTCAAAACTGGTGCCGTGTGGATTCGGAGCGTTGGCCGCATGCGGCGTGATGGCAAAGGTGCGAGGGTCGAAACGGTACATCCCCGAATCGCCGATGGTGAGGTTTTGTTTCCATGGCGTTTCGTGGTTGTGCACCAAGAAAATACCGCTTTGCCAATAGATTCCGCCGTCAGGACCGTAAATCAAATTGTTCGCGGCATGGTGCGTATCGGAGGTTCCGAGTCCTTGCAGAATGGGGTAACGCAAATCCGCTTTGTCGTCTCCATCGGTATCCTTCAGGAACAACAGATCGGGGCCCGAGGTGACGATGACGCCGCCATTCCAAAATTCGAATCCAAGCGGGTTGTGGACGTGAGCAAAGATTTTGCGAGTGTCGGCTTTGCCGTCTTTGTCGGTGTCCTCGAGGATCATCAGACTGTCGTTCATCTCTTTGCCGGGTTCCCACTTGGGGTAGGTGTTCCAGCTGGCAACCCACAATCGCCCCTTGGCGTCGACCTGCATTTGCACAGGATTAGCCAAGTCCGGAAATTGGACTTCCGATGCAAAGAGGTTCAGCTGATAACCTTCGGGAACATTGATCTGCGCCATCGATTCTTCGGGGCTCAGGTAATCAATGCTGCCTTCTTTCTCGGCACTCGAACTTTTGCTGCCTCCGCCGACGTTGGAGATTACTTTCACGGGTGGCGGGACGTTGCTGTCGTCGACCACATGTTTTTTGCCTTCGGCAGCTGCCCAAATCGCCTTGTCGCGGTTGGCGGTCATCACGTCTAGCATCACCAATTCGTGCTTCAGCACGTCGGCGTTACTTTGGCCATCGACAAAGGTTAACGTCGATCGGCTGCCCCAGACGTCATTGCCATCGGTGGCGTGATAGCGATTGTGCCAATGCCAATTTTTGTCTTTGACTGCGGCATAGATGTCGCCAAGCTTGTCTTTGTCGGCAGCCGGCTTACCCAGCAAGGCTTGCGAAATGATTCCGCCAAGTTGGTAGTAACCGTTTGCGTTCAGATGGATGCCGTTGATCGTGTACGTTTCGGCACTGGATGTGAACAACTGCATGGTGGGGGTGAACAGGTCGACAAAGGTGACCCCCGCTTCCTCCGCCGCTTTGCGTGTCGCTTCGGTATAGACCGCCAAATTCGCATTCAGCTCGGTACCCTCGGGAAGATGCCGATTGCCGGTATTTTGATAGGCAATGGGGCTGAACAGAACAAATCGGAGATCTTCGCCCTGTTCACGCCGCAGTGCGCTATATCGCTGAACGAGTTTGACCAACTCGGCTTGATAGGCATCCGCGCCGCCCGGTCCCGCGAACGACTCGTTGTATCCGTAGAAACTGAATACAACATCAGGCGCGACGTGTTGCAGGTACTCGTCATCGTTGGTGAAACCTTTGCTACGAGGTTTCTTGTTGACCATGTCGCCTGAAAAGCTCATGTTGCGAAAGCGGACGTTCATCCCTTTCAGATGGCTCTGCAGAATCGTTTCGACCCATGGGTCATGCTGCATTCGGTCGGCGAGACCATTGCCGTATACGGCGACCACATCGTTGGGCTCGAAGCCGAAGGACTGGTCGGCTCTGGCCGATGGGGTCGCGACCGTCCATGAGATAAAACAGGTGATCAGGAGTACAGACAGGGGGTGTTTTAGCATTGCAAAGAAGCTGCGATTCATTTTCTGGATGTCGCTTGGTTTTGTCTGGGCTGTCATGCGAACAAGCTCGCACAATGACACAGGGGGCTAGGAAAGGTGCGATTAACGGGGCGTTCCCCGACGGTAGGTACGAAGATTGTAACCTAGATGGGTGCGAAACGAGAACCAGAATCGTCTCACACACCGATTCTTCTTAGGTTTGATGGCTTCATGCGCCGTTTGCGCGGAGGCATCCGAGGGTAACCCCGATCGCGATCGGCACTTTGTCGTCTGCACCCAAATCTCAGCGACTCAGGGTGCGCTCGCGGCGTAAAGCGTCCGCTAAACGCGTGAAAAAACGGCCGATCGAGACGAGGCGGCCCCTCGCCGCTCCGCGACAACACCCTCGAATTTGTCCCGAAGTCGATACGATTGATCGCGGCCCCTGCTGCGGGACGGTTTGTGGTTCCCCGTGGATGAGCCCGCCGTTAGGTTGTAAAACCGATGGTCTCTGCCGATCCCAGGCTTTCCGTTCTTTCTGCAGCAAAGCCATTTTTTTTATGATCAAGACATTCGATGAGGCCTACCAGTTTGTACTGGAGCAGAAGGTTTGCACGGTCTTCGGCAGCAAAGGGTCTCCGTACTCTTCGTTGTGGGACAACACGGGATTGTCTGAAAAGAAACCCAAGGCAGGAGGCTGGAGTCCGAAGGTCATGGCCGTTTGGGACTGGAAGACGCGAATTCCGCAGACTTATCCCGATGCGGTGTTCTATGGAAAGGTTCCCGGTGGCGATGCGGTGCTGATGGAGATGCAGCATTTTCGTGAACATCACTATCCCGTCGCCTATAAGCCAATTGGCGAGCTGGATCCGCTGGCCCAAGAAGTTTACGAATTCAT
>TARA_R110002073_G_scaffold108345_2_pt1 | contig 29995 bp, 22 predicted proteins | sample TARA_R110002073 | Tara Oceans TARA_R110002073 (sample SAMEA4397174) | marine metagenome | biome: Polar Biome; feature: [DCM] deep chlorophyll maximum layer (ENVO:01000326); material: water (ENVO:00002006), including particulate matter (ENVO:01000060) such as... | depth 40 m | reverse complement strand
GTTCCCGGACGGTGGGCATGGCAGCGTTTTTCTTAGCCCCCAGAGCTATTAACCATGCAGTTCCTTCACGCGTTGTTGGATCCCGAACATAATCGCATCAGTGACGTCGCCGACCGAGTTTGCACCATTGTTCACGGCCTCTTCGGCGTCCTCCAATCGTCGTTGACGTTCTTGCATCTCTTCACAGTGAAGAAACAGTTTCTTTAACGATGCTGGCGGGGAGATCCCAGACAACGCACAGATTACGTCGAGCGTTTCCTTGTCGACTTTGCTCTGCTCTCCAGTGGCAATGCGAGTGATCGTTGACTTGTTACAGAAGCAAAGCTTTGCGAGCCGTGTGTAGTTGGGGAATTGCTTTTGATGCAACGGGTGGCTGTGTCCTCGCTTGTTGCATCTTCGAAGAAATTCGCTAATTCTTTCGCTGATCGACTGTTCGAGCGAAGCGCGAGCGTGTGAGATTCCCATGATTTGACGTTCCATGCGAGTTGGTACTTAGTTTGTTGCGTCTCAGCAACGTTTGACAGATTGGATTTTGTTCCAATCTCGATCTAGCCCCAAAAACGCGAGGCTTTCCGTTCGGAATTCGGCTGGCCTGGACGGGAGCAGCAGAATTCGTGTTGCGATCCAAGCAACGACAAAGTTTGAAAAGGTGGTGGAATGAAACGCCTTCCTCCCCTCGTGTGAGGGGCATTTGGTCCGGTGCTGCCAAAATGACCTGAATTTGCCCGCTGACCCATGTGTCTTTTGCACGGTAGTTTTGGGGGCGTATCGTGCCCACGCTTTACAGGTGCGTCGGCGTGATGCGTCAGACGCAACAAAACAAGTTGCACAGGATGCAACACGTGATTCCAGGCACCGCAGAGGTTCAGCGGGCGGACAGAAAGGCCTGACGAAGTAAGGGCGTTGGCATGAAAGGCAGAATCGGGAGCACCCAGTTGACCGCACGTTCGACGATGTGGTTGATTGCTTGGGGGCTGTGCTGCATCTGATTTCCGTTGGCTGATTGGTAGTGCCGGGTCACGATCGCGATTGAACTTCGCACCACGATGGAGCATGGGGTGTCGTTGCAAGCGAAGGAGATGCCAGCCGCATGTTGCGAATGAACTCGGGGACGAGTGCGTGCTAAATGTCAGGCGTTCTTCGCACCGTGTAGGCGATCTCATGGCTATTGATTACCCATGCGATCATCGCTCTGGTCCGAAGGCTTGCCACCACATCGCGACGTTGAGAATTCGGCGTAAGCCTCGCCAGATCACTTCTCCCGATGGACCGCCGTCTAGGCGGTTCCCGTAGCCGCCACGCTTAGCTAGCAGGGGGATGAAGTTCGACAACGCTGGGGATTACTTCGGCGGCGTCTGCTCGAACACCATCCACGCGGCTTTCTATTCTGCTTCGCTGGCACGGCGTCTCACGGAAGGTCCGGATACTCCGTTCCTCTTCTTTCAGCAACGTCTCATGTTCCCTATCTCAGTTGCGTGAGCGAATTGGTGAGTTCGAATTGCCCGTTGATGTACCTTGGAATAGTGGTCCTCTTAACTTGCGGTTGCTTGCAGCATGTTCACTGTCAGTTCACCTCTGATTCGGCGAGCGCTCGCCGAATGTTGCATGTGATGCAACACGCCAATGTCGTATTCTGAAGATCGGATCGCCTCATCTGCGAACGTCCCGTAGAGCGTCGGCGAACCGCTTCAGGGGTATTTCGCCAGCAATGCCCAGCGGAGCCAACAATTGCATGTGACTGTTCTCGATTGAGTGTGTTTGGCGACATCGTGTGCCGAGAACTTACTCGCTGACTAAACGCACAAACAGTCAATTGCGACTCGCCCTGTTCGTCATTGAAGGGCGTATAGCTTAGTCCCGGCGGCGTGATGCCCGCGATGGCAAGGAGGAGACGGCATCCATCGGAGGCGTCGGTAACGTTGCTTGTAATGGTTGCTGTTCTCAATGGTGCCTGATTTGTTCATCGAAACAACTCCAAAGTTGAGGGCGACGGCACGTGTTAACACATTCCGTCCCGAGAACCGTGAAGAACTCTGCCGCCACCCTCGTGATTGGGTGCGAAATGGATTGGTTGACCCATTCAGTTTCCCGGTCGATTGAAATCCGCCGAATTGCGTGGACTACTCATCGCATGAAGAAGACGCAGCAGCTCAGCCAACTCTGCATCATCCAAGTGATTGCGGATGCACTCGCCGACGATCGCAGCCGGGGTGGTGGATTCCGTGGTGTTTTCAGCGTCAGTGTCAGAAACACCCGTGTTTTCCGCAGTCGGAGAAACCCTAGCGGGGTAGCTTGACGATCAGTCAGCGAAAGCCGGTTGAAGACAGGCCCTGTGATTCACGGGTTTTTCTTCAACCGGCTTTTTTTGTGTCCCGAGATCGGCACCCTGACCCGCACCGTTGGTGGTGTGCTTTGTGGTGTTTTCAGGGGGCCGTTTCGGCGACCGCGAGGAGGGCCAACGAAACTGGCCGGCAAATTTGCGGATCGTGATCGGGGCGTCGTCATCGTTTCGGCCCATGATGATCGCGGGCGTTCTGATGAGCGTTTGCACCAGCAGTCACGCACCTAAACTCGAGGCGTCCCAAACGGCAACTCAGCCACGGTGACAGTCACCGCAGCCGAAATCAACGCTTGAACGTTTCGCAGTCCAGGTTCTGGTCGATGACAGAGGCGATGAGATGACTCATCAGTCTTCAGTCGAAAATCTTCAATCGACAATTCCCTAGTGAGCGTGAGCTTCTTCTTTGAAGTCGCCCGAGTACGGCGTGCCGTCAATCACGCCCGTCATGCTGCCTTCGTACTCTTGGACGACGCCAAGCTTTTCATGCGTGCCGATGAATCGCGACGCTTTGCCATCGGGATCGCTTTCTTCCGGTGCCGCATTCAGAGTCACGGTCATTTCCGGCTCGACGATGTTCAGCTCAATGGTTTCTGCATCGATTGGGGTGGGCGTCTTTTCATCGCCACCTAGCACGTACACCGTCGCTTGAGTCTTGTCGTGATCGACAGTGAATTCGACGTGGTACTTTCCGCCACCCCAGTCGGCGATCGTGCCATCGTGAGGGCCAGCTCCATGACCATGGCCGACCACGCTGTGATCGTTTTCGTCGCCTTCGGCGTGTTCGTGACCGGAATGATTGTCGATTTGGGCCGGTGGTTCGTCGACGGGCGTTTTTTGGCTGCAGCCAACGTTCATGACGAGGCTGATGGTCAAGAGTGCGTAGTTGAGTGACTTCATCGTACGTTTCCTTTTGAGTTTGCGGCGGTGACAATTCCGTGGCGATTGGAGAAGCCACTGTCAAAACCGCGAATTGAAAAAAACAATCCAATCCTTCGATCTAAAAGTCTTCCTTCTTCGATCGCAAATCTTCAATCGTGATTGCCTTGCCGCTGAACTTCCAAAACAGTCCGGGGTGAATCAAGAATTCGCAGAACGTTGACGTGGTCAATCCACCAAGAATGACCGTTGCCACCGGGTAAAGAATCTCACGCCCAGGTTCTTGCCCACCCAACACCAGTGGGATCAGTCCAATGCCCGCGGTGAGTGCCGTCATCAGCACAGGTGCAAGTCGTTCGAGACTTCCGCGAACGATCATTGCTTCCGAGAACTCTTCGTCTTCCTCTTTCATCAAGTGGAAGTAGTGCGTCACCAGGAGAATCCCGTTGCGAACCGCGATCCCTCCGAGCGAGATGAAACCAACCAAGCTGGCGACCGTGAGGCTTTGCTGCGTGATGACTAGAGCCAGCACGCCGCCGATGAAAGCGGTCGGCAGGGCGTTGAGAATTTGCAGGACGATTCGCACCGATGGGAACAGCAGCATCAGCACCACGAACATGCCAACGACGGAGATGCCGGCCAGAACGATGATTAGCTGAGTCGCACGCTGCTGGCTTTCAAACTGCCCGCCATACTCGATGAAATAGCCGACCGGCATCTGCACTTCAGCGCCGACTCGTTGTTTGATTTCACCCACTGCACTGGCAAGATCGCGGCCCTGTGTATTGCAGCGGATCACGATCCGTCGGCGGGCGTTCTCGCGATTGACGGAGTTTGGCCCGGTGCCTTCGCCGATGTCTGCGACCTCTCGCAGTTCAATCTGCCCACGTTCGGTTTCGTCAGCGTGATGCGGCAAGTCAATGCGAAGACGACCGAGATTGGCATAGTCCGTCCGATACTCCTCTTCCAAGCGAACGAGCAGATCAAAACGACGTTGGCCTTCGAGTACTTGCGAAACCACCTCGCCTTGCAAAGCCGTTTGCAACACGTTGGCAACATACTCTCGCGTCAATCCGTGCAGAGCCAAGTCGTCCGCACGCAATTCGATATGCAACTCAGCCGTCTCGCGAATTGGTTCGACGATCGGCGGCGTGATGCCAGGAATGTCTTGAATGGAGCTTTTGACTTGCTCGGCCACTCGGCCCAGAGTATCGAGGTCATCGCCGTGGATCTTGATCGCGATTTGAGCGTAGACGCCCGAAACCATGTGGCTGATCAAGTGGGCAAGCGGTTGTTCGACTTCGATGTCCACGCCCGGCGCTTCATCGCTGAGCTTCTCCAACAGCTCGGCCAGGATTTCCTCGCGATTGGTCTCGGAATCCGGGTTCATGCTGAGGATGTATTCGCCGAAATTCACTGGCGACGCATGTTCGTCCATCTCGGCCCGGCCGGTTCGACGAACGAAAGACAGAATCTCTCCGTCGGGCCTTTCATCGGTCTTTTGCATCGATTGAAAGACCGCGTCGATCGAACGCGATGCTTGGTTCGACGCATCCAGTGACGACCCAGGCGGAAGCGTCACGTTCACTTGGATGCTGCCTTCGTCGAAAGGCGGCAAGAAGTTTCTGCCCAGTTGGGACATTTGCCAAGCCGCGAGCGCGACGGCAATCCAAGTCAGGACCAACAGCGTGCGAGGCATCGCCATGCTAAGTCGTATCAGCGGCGTGACGAGTTTCTTCAGCCCGCGTAGCAAGAACCCGTCGCCTTCGCGGTGAGTCGCACCTGACTTGGGCAGCAAGTAATACGAAAGCACCGGCGTGACGGTCATCGACACGACGAACGATGCAAGAATCGAAACGATGTACGCAAACCCGAGCGGCGTGAACAAACGGCCTTCCACGCCCGAGAGCGCGAACAGCGGCAGAAACGAAAGAATGACGACCGCGGTGCCGAAAACGATCGAGCTGCGAATCTCTTTGCTGGCTTCGAAAACAATGACGATGGAAGATTGCCGATTGTCGATTGGTTGGGCGTTGTTTTGTTTCAAGCGACGGAAAATGTTTTCAACGTCCACAATCGCGTCGTCGACCAATTCGCCCATGGCAACCGCGATACCGCCAAGAGTCATGACGTTGATCGACAGTTCACTGCCGCTGAGGATTCCGACCAGACGGAAGACGAGCGTCGTCAACACAAGCGACAGCGGAATGGCGGTCAGCGTGATGAACGTCGTGCGAAAGTTCAGCAGGAATAGAAACAAGACGATGATGACCAGCACCGCACCGATCACGAGTGCTTCGGCGACGTTGAAGATTCCACGGTCAATGAAGTTCTTCAACCGAAACAGTTCGCTGTTGACGATGATGTCGGCAGGCAGCGACGCTTCGACCTCCGCGAACGCCGCGGCGACATCGTCGGTCAGTTTTCGCGTGTCGACATGCGGTTGCTTGACGGTTGTGAACACAATCCCCGGCCGGCCGTTGACGCTTCCGTCGCCACGTTTCAGTTGAGGTCCCTCGGTGACTCGTGCGACCTGTTCGAGCAACACGGAGCGTTTGGGGTTGCTGCCGACGGGAACCTTTTTGAGGTCTTCAATGACGACGCTCGGTTGCGGCCCGAGTCGCCCAAGCACACGAATCGGACGCTCTGTCTCGCCCGTCACGGCAAATCCGCCGCTTGTGTTGATGTTGCTTTCCCGCAGTGCTTTCTCGACATCCTGAACCGTGATGTCGTATTCCAGCAGTGCCGTGGGGTCGATTAGGATTTGATACTGCTTTCGATCGCCGCCCTGCATGAAGACTTCCGCGACGCCGGTTGTTTTCAACAGCCGAGGCCGGATGATCCAATCGGCGATCGTACGCAGTTCAAGTTGTTGCTTGGCATCGGAATAGAAATTGGCTTCATAGGTTCGTCCGTCGATCTCAATCGTCGCCGTCCCAACGTTCGGTTCCTCCGCTGCTGACCAGTCAACCGATTGCGGCGCAAGTTTCTCCCACGTTGCAAAGTCGTGTCGATCGCCTGGCCGCCAAACTTCGATGTGCGGCGTTTGACCATCGGCCACGGTCATTTCCGCCATCAGATTGGTCGTGCCGACTTGAGCAAGCTTTCCGCCGTCGGGACCGTCTTGTCGATAGATACCCGCGACGACGATCTGGCCCATGATCGAAGAGGGCGGTGTCATCTGAGGCCGAATTCCCGCGGGCAAGATTCCTTCGAGTGTTGTCAGTCGTTCTTGCACGGTTTGGCGAGCCGCACGGATCTCGGTCGACCAATCGAACTCGACAAAGATGATGTTCAAACCCGATGTCGACTGACTGCGAACGGCTTGCACGCCATTGGCACCCATCAACGCGATTTCGATCGGCTGTGTGACCAGCGTTTCGACTTCTTCGGTGGCCAAGCCTGGTGCTTCGGTGATGATGACCACGCGAGGCCGGTCGAGGTCTGGAAAAACGTCGATCGACATTTGCGTTGCCAGGTACGAGCCATAGACCAGCACGACCAAGCTGATCACGACGACCAGCATGCGGTAACGTAGCGAATATTTAATAATGAAATCGAACATATTTATTGTCGATTGAAGAACGAAGATTGAAGATTGGATTTGACGCGATCTTCAATCGACGAACTTCAATCGTTATTCGGCCTTTGCTGTTTTTCGAGATGCAACCATGATGGCGGTGATTTGATTTGCTTCGTCGAGTAGGGATTTGACCTTCTCCTTCGCTAGCAATTGGCCTTCGATGATCAGCTCGAGCCAGTAGCAGCTTTCGTTTGCCTCTTCAATCAACATTCTTCAATCAATGCGCAGCATGCACCGTTCCGTCCGGATGGACGTGCAGGCCGGGTTGCTCGCCGCTGGCTGTTTGCGATTTCAAGACTCGGTTCAACGATGCTGCGGAACTCTGGGCCAAGTAGCTTCCGCGAGGAATGCTGCCGTCATTGGCGATCACGATTGACTGACGGTCTTCGTGCAGGACATGAACTGGGAACCGTTTAAAAAGGTCGCCGTTTTGACGGAACACATACGCCTCCGGGCCTTCCCGAACCACGGCTTCAGCGGGCACAACGATGACATTTTCAAGCTGTTCCACCGGCACGCGGATCCTTGCTCGTTGACCGGGGCGGAATCGCCAAACCAAGAACTGCTTTCCCGATTTCGTGTAGGCGTGAGACTGATTCGACAACGGGACAAAGAAGTCGAAGGTGCGGCTGTCAGGGTCAATCGAATTCGATAGATGCCGAATGTGAAAGGCTTGCGAGATCTTGGGCCAATCGCCGGCTTCGTCTTCTGCAAACTCGATCTCGACGGGACGGTTCTCCGCCGCCGCCTTCTCCAAGTACGACGCTTCCCGTTTGAAGGCGTGACCAACGACGTAGAGCGATTGATGGTTCGATAGCTTGGCGAGCAACTGACCGGCCTGCACCTGCTGGCCCATTTCAACGCTCAACTCTTGAACCTCATAAGCCACTTCGTTCGGTGAGGCGGAATCGGTGATCAGACTGACTTGCTGAACGGGAGTGTTTGGTTCGCCGATCGAAGCGATTTGTCCAGCCAATGGCGGCGGAGCGGTGACTTCGATGGTTGAGACAAACTGCCCTTCTTGTTGAACGAGATCAATCTGCTCGGGACGCAATCCTCGCGTCAGCAAATCTTGCCGAGAGGATTGGATGATCGCCCGTTGGCGGCTCATGTCTGCTCGCAGTTCGATCATCTTCGCCTTGGACACCGCACCAGTGCTAACGGCTCCAGACAAGCGGTCGATCTGTTCCTGGATGATGCCCGTTTCTTGATTCGCCTTGAACAGTTGCGTTTGCGTGTTCTGCAAATACTCGCTGAACAAACGAAGCGTGAACAAGGCATCGCCCGGCCGCTTCGTATCGCCAGGAAATCCGTGGATCGCGGTCACGATGCCAACCGCGGGCGACGTCACGCCACGATCCGATAGTCCCGGTCGGTCGGCGACGACGCCGGGGATCGTGACTGATCTCCAGTAGTCTTGCGGCTGCGCGGGAGCGGACGACAAACCAAGATTTTTCCTTGCTTGTTCGCTGATCTCAAGCACCGTTTGCTTCTCGGTCGGCTCGGCCGATGAGTGATTCGTCGGCGTTTCACTCGCCTCTTTGCTACCGAGCAATTCGGCTCGGAAGAACCAAATCGCTACGACAACAGCGACGATGATCGCTGGCCCAAGGTATTTCATGATGGAAGATTTTCGATGGAAGACTGATGATTTGCAGGGATGGCGAGTCCTACCAACCCGAAGCGCGCGCAAGGAACGTTGTGGTTGAGCGCACCCGCTAGCGCGTCAGCTTGGTCGGCGAAGAAAAAGCCGACTGCGCAACGTGCTGCGATGTCATAGAGATGAAGAACGTGAAAATCGAAAACAACGATCTCAAATCGTCAAATTTCAATCTTCAGTCGACAATTCACAGCCGAAGAGAGGCCGTGAGAAGATAGATGGGCAGCGTCCGATAGCGATCCGGCGGATCACTGGTGCGCCATCCTGGTCGAAGGTTGACGGGAAGCGGATCTGAAAACGCGACCCAGTCTACTGAGTAAAACTCAAGCCCGATCGTCCCCGATGCACGCGTCAGCGAATGACCCGACGCAGCCAAATAGACAGCATCCGAATCGTGCTCGGCCGCTGGCGAAAGCAAGGCATCTTGCGAAGCCGAATCGTCTTCGCTGGCATGCTGATGATGGTCGTCATGTGAGTGAACATCATCATGAGCGTGACCATGCAGATGCACATGCGGCCGCAGAGCATGATCGTCCGATTCAGCCACACCGCTACCCGCGTGCGAATGAGGCAAGCATTGCCCGAGCACAAAAAGCGGAATCAGCAGGAGTGAAAGAACACGGTTCATGCCAAACAACTTAACTGCCCATTCGAAGATTCGCTATAGCGACCCAGCAATTGCCTACCGAAGGAGAATCGCGGCACCACCACCTTCGATGCACAGAATTCGACGGAGCGTCAGCCGCATGATTCGCTGCCGATCAGAAATCCCCTGCCAGTTTCGTCCGTCGGCAATTTGATGCCCCAACTGGAAGTCACGAATAACGTGTCCGGTTTTCGAAGGCGAATTTCGTCGCTGAGCAATTGACCGCTACGAAGTCTGTTTTAGTTTTCTGCCGAGTGACCATGCGAAAATGATGGTCACGATCGTGGCAACGCATGAGTAGAGAACTCGTACCAAGTTCGATGGCATGTCGACCAACATCGAAGCGACAATCAAGAATGCGAGGTAGACGAGTGTGTAGGCAATTGCCAATGGGAACGATCTGCAACGTCCCATGACGCCGTGCCAACGCGCTGCGAAGAGACTGCCGTATAGCACAATCGCCGGCGTGAACACCGCAATCATCGCGAAAAGAGCGATCTGCTCTCGATTCAGAGGCGATCCTGAAGTCAGCAACGACATCAAACCAACGCCCGCCGACAGAATGAGAATGCCGACGACCGAGAGCATCATAAGACGCCGTATCCAAGCCCTTCCGTCTCGGTGAATGAATCGCCAGATCGCCAAACCAATTTGCTTGTCGAGTGATTCGATGCGATTCAACATGACGAGCGTTTCAGGTCCATGACAGCGCCGACGTACTCTGGCCGAACGTATCTGTCTCGACGCCCGCGTCCTGCAACAACCGCACGAATAGATTGCTCAGCGGCGTGTCTTTGTCTTGCTTCATGTCGACGTAGCGACCGTGGTCGTATCCGCCGCCGGCCAGGAACACTGGCAAATTCTTGGCTTCGTGGGCATTCGCGTTCCCGAGATTGCTGCCAAAGAGAACCGATGTTTGATCGAGCAATCGGGACCCTTCTTCGGACTTCGTTTTCATCGAGTCCAGCAAACTTCCGAAGCATTCGACGATGCCAGCTTCGATCTTTTGAAGTTGGTCAATCTTGGTTGGGTCTTGCCCGTGATGGGAAAGGTTGTGATGGTTGCCTGTGACCCCGTCGATCTTGGGAACGACGTAGTGATCTTGCACCATGACCGTCACAACCCGTGAGGAATCGGTTTGCAAGATCAGCGGAACCAAGTTCATCAGCAATTGCGTGCGACCAAGAATGTCAGCCGGATCATTGATGTCTTGAGGCTTTTCGGCATCGATGACTGGCTTCGGCCGATCCATCCATCCGGCCGCCGCGGCGATGTTGGTCTCCGCTATGCGAACCGATTCAAAGTAGTCGTCTAGCAGATGATTGTCAGAGTGACTGGCCCGGCCACGCAGCGATTTTGTTTCGCTTTTTAGTTGATCCAAGATGCTGCGTCCATCAGCCAGTTGACGCCGTTGCCGCTCGACTTCGCTTGGTTTGCCGCTCAAGAACATCTTTGTGAACAGATTCGCGGGACTGACTTCCGCTGGAATCATCACACCGCCCGGAGTATACGATTGGCTCTGCGGTTTCATCGTTCCGAGCGTCACGGAGGGGAACCGCGTGGAGTATCCGTGGTGCGCCGCCGCGATCTGGTCGACCGATACACTGTTGCGAAACCCATCCGTGCCGGGCTTCTCAGCCGCAGTCAACCAAGTCATTTCGCTGTCGTGAGGCTGCCGACCGGTTTGATGTTCATGAGACAGTCCGGCAAAAAGCGTGAAGTCGTTGCGATGCTTCTGAAGTAGATTCAAGTACGGCGTCGATTCGTAATCCTTTCCCGTGGTTGTCGGCCACAGGTTGGGTGGATGCAAACCCAACGCCGTGCAAACGAACACCATTCGCCGCGGCGGCGTCATCTTGCTGGCCGCGAAAACGGGATTCATGCATTCCAGCATCGGAAGTGCCAGCGAAACGCCCGCGGATCGCAGAAAGGTTCGTCGGTGGAGATGGGGCATGATTGTTCTTGGGTTAAATCGAGGCTCGTCGTAGTGAAACTCGTCAAGAGTTTCATTCTGCTGTCTGCCGAAAGTCTTGGCGACTTCCGCTACTTCTCTCGGAACAAGCGGCTTTGAATGACCGCGTGCAGTAAGTCGCGAGCCGGATAGTCTTGTGACTCATTTGCACGCAGGATTCCCTCGATCACATCGCGGTCGGCAAATTGAATTTCGCCGCCGGTCGAGTAGACGACGAGTTGAGACACGAACTGCCGGGCGACTTGCTCTTTCTGGTTCATCAAGGCTTGTTTGAATTCATCGATCCCCGAGAAATCAACGCCATCGGCGGTCACACCACTGGCGTCGGCCAGCGGCCCTTCATGAAAAGATTTGCCCGACAGTTTGGCGAAGAAACCTTCGCCCGCTCCGGTCGCCCGGTAGTGAGTCCGGTAGCTGCCGATTGGATCAAAGCATTCGAGTGCAAACCCCGGCGGGTCGATCTTTCGATGGCACGCGTTGCAACTTTCATTGTCACGATGAGCCGCTAGGATTTCACGAATCGTGGTCTTGCCGCGTGTGTCGGGTTCAATCGAACCCACGCCGGGTGGCGGTGATGAGGCCGGTGTGCCCAACAAATTCGTCAACACGAAATTACCGCGAGTCACAGGCGAAGTAACGGTTCCGTTGGCCGTGGTTTTCAGGACCGCCGCTTGCGTCAGCACACCGCCTCGATGCGATCCTTCGGGCAAGGAGACCTTCCGCATGTGTTGGCCCGCAACCTCGGCGATCTGATAGTGCGACGCCAGTCGCCGGTTGACGAACGTGAACTCAGAATCAATCAGGTTGGTGAGCGGGAGATTCGCGTTGAGTAATTCGGTGAAGAACGCCCGCGTTTCACCGACGAGTGACATGCCGAGGATCTCGTCGTACTCAGGATATAAGTCTTCGTCAGGCGACGTCGCATTGACTTGATCGAGCATCAACCATTGCCCAAGGAAGTCATTGATGAATCGTTCGGCCTTTGGGTCCGCCAACATTCGCTCGACCTGCGTTCTCAGCACGTCGTCATCGCTCAACTTGCCGGCGTCAGCGAGCTTCGTCAGCTCCGCATCGGGAATGCTCAACCAAAGGAACGCTGACAAACGTTTCGCCAAAGCGTGATCGTTCAGTTCGCCGGCCGATTCGTTGAACAGCAAGAACTGAGGCGACGAAAGAAGCGACCGTAACGGTACACGAATCACTTCGGTGAAATCGCGATCCTGGTCGATCGCAGGCTTAGCCAACGCAATGAATCGATTCAGTTCACCGGGCTGGACCGGCCGAGCAAACGCATTCGTCGCGAACGATTCAACGATTTCTTTGACGTGTTCACTCGGATCGGCTGATAGTTCGATCCGTGGTGCCTCGTCGTCGGCGTCTGGGATTGCCAAAACGTCGCCGAGCAGTTGCCGCGTTCCGGTCGGCGGCCAAACATCGTGAATCGGTCCGCTCATTTTCCAAGACCGAATTGCCAGTCCTGGTCCCTGGAAGTTTTTGGAACCAAGCACGTAGAGGCTCGCAATCGCGGCGTCATCACTTTCAACTGTTATATAGACCAGATCACCAGGTTGAAGGAACGTTTCGATCGATAACGTTGTCGGCTCTCCCGGCAACAAGTCATCGGCCGCGATGATTGTCGCTCCGCCGCTGGGTTGTTTCGCGATGATCTTGTAGGTGACCGGGCCCTTGGACTGGAACGCTTCCAAGCACGGTTCGATTCGATACATGCCTGACTGTTGAATCGCCAGCCCAAGGATTCCGCTTTGGATCAGATAGTCGGAGTCGCGAAACAATGCGACGCCTTGATTCAGACGGCGTGAAACGTTGCCGCCCAATTGAACGGGCTTTTCGTGGAATTCATTCAGGAATGCATTGCCTTCCAAATCAAACGTGATGTCGACCTTTGACGGCGCAACCAGTTGAAGCGAATGATGGAGAGCTTCGTCGGCCGCACGCAGGAAGCCTTCCATGTGAATGGCCGACAAACGCTGTGACGTTCCCACTGTGTCAAAGCTGCCTGATTCGCTCTCATCGGGAAGGGATGCCGTGACATCCGCAGGGATTCCCAGCAAGTCCTGCAACACGTATCCATACTGTCGCTTGGTCAATCGCCGCGCCGGAACGCGACCACTGCGACGTTGGCTGACAAGACTCGCTGCGTTGAGACTCTCATGCAATGACTCTGTAGCCGCCGACAATGCATCTGCATCGGGCCTCGACTCACTTGGCGGAGGCATCTCGCCCGACCGAGTGCGATCCAGTACGCGAACCCACATTCGGAAGGAAGCTACGTCGTTCAGGTCACTTCCCAATGAATCAAAATCGAGGGACGTATCCGTGTCTGAATCATGGCACCCGATGCAGGTCGTCTGCACCAATGCTTTCATTTCGACGGAAGGAAATTCAGCCTTCGCTGCTGTGCTGATCCACAGCGATGCCAACGATAGGTAGATGGCTAAAAAGGGTGGCTGACGATTCGTCATTGAATCTGACCCGCGATTGATCGAGTTGAAACGCTGTTTCCAAACGGAGTCTTTGCAGCCTGTTGTTTCAGGGGACAGATCTTCAGGTTGCGGATGAAAGCGGACGACGAAACGATTCCGACTCCACCACCCGACTTCGCTTGGTCGGAGGTCGCAAACAAGAATGCCGGCCGCGCATCATCGTCGATGTAGATTCGGCAGATGCCTTCGTCCACTTCCAGTCTGACATGAAACCATCGCTCACGTGCCCAATCAACGCTGTTGCCATGATTGAAATTGACGACCACCGACTGATGTACGCCCGTGGTCACGACGCCTTGCCGAAGTCGTCGCGGTAGCTGATCGTTGAACTGTGGCCATGGGTTGAGCGTGATTCGATCGTAGTTCATCCCGGATTCGTCGACGAAGAGAGCCAGTGTCGGATGAGATCGCTGAGGTGCCGAAACGTCCATCTCGATGGTCCCCGTTTGAAATTGGACTCCCTCTACCGTTGCGATTGAGTCCGCCCCATTGGTCCGTACTCGCAGCGAATTTTGTCCTTGGTGGTAAATCGCATCGAGTTGGACTGGGGGCGATCCTTTCCAGGACTGGCCTTGAAATTCGATGCTGTTACCGTTGGGCCGTTCCGCATTGGCCTGCATCGTAAATATGCAACACAACCAAGTCGCCAACGCAAATCGCGTCCATCGGGTTTCAGTTCTCATGAGACCAGTTCCTTGGTTCGAGTTCGTTCCAACGGTGGATGCGATAAAGAGAATCACGTTGCTTTCCAACCTCTCCAACGGAAACCACATGCAAGACGAGTAGTGTGCGCGTTTGATTCCGTCGCTTCGACACCGGATTGGTTTCGCTTTGTATCCCTTTGTCGATCGCTAGCGGTCTAATTGCTTCTTAGGTACACCCCCATTTCGGATCTCATCGAGAAGGTCGCAAGCTTCTCGGCGTAATTCCGATGCGGTGGTGATATCTGCGTCCATGATTTGGTGCTGATCAGCGTCAGTCGTGTAGGTTGGCCAATTGGGAACGCCTTCCACGTTCGGGTTGCCCGTCTTGGCGAACTGCACCCAGTAGTCCATGAATGCATCGGAGAGTTTGGCGTCCTCTGGCGATGGGTTTTCGAGCTTGCCGAACACGTAGCCAATCTCGGCCGCATGTGCCGCGCCCATCCATCCCCATACCGGCTTGGTGAAGTGATACATCCACACGTCGCTGCCTTGGCTATCCATCGCCCGAGCGAACTGACGAGCCGGCTGCACGAACCAGTCGTCGGTGATCAACTGCACCGCCGCTTTTCGCAAGTTCTCGTTCGTATCTTGCAAATAGAACTCCATCAGCCGATCGGCGTTGTCACCGAATCGCTCTACCAACGCATCGCGGTAGTCCTGCATGTTTTTGAAGCCCTGCCGACCGGCGAACATCGTGCCTTCGTCTCGGTTGGTGCCGACGATGGTGGGGATGTCTTGCTGCTGTCCATCGGCGTAAATCTCCAGCGGACTTTTCGGAAAGACATGGCCGTCGATCGCAACCGGCCAACGCTGTTTGACTTTTTCAAGCAACTCTTCGGCTGGCAAGGCACGCAGTTTCGCGATTGGGTCCTCGACATCGTCGCCAAACAAACGGTTGGTCTGTTCCGTGCCATCGAACTCCGCCGGCGGACCGTTGTCGGTTTCCTGTTTTAGTTTGCGAAAGATCACGGGGTCGAGCCAAGGACTTTGCAAAATCGCTCGGTGGAACAGTCCTTTTGAAAGCGGCGTCGCGGTGAGCAAGTAAACGCTCGTCCCGCCCGCTGATTCGCCAAAAATCGTCACGTTGTGAGGATCTCCGCCAAAGCCCGCGATGTTGTCGCGAACCCATTGGAGTGCCGCGATTTGGTCGAGGATCGCGTAGTTGCCTGATACGCCATCCGGTGACTCAGCTGACAATTCCGGATGCGTCATGAAGCCCAACGCTCCCAGCCGGTAGTTGATCGACACCAGAATCACGTCGCGGTTGGCCAGAGCATCGCCGCCACCGTTTTCTTGGTTGCCTGATCCTTGCGTGAACCCACCGCCGTGAATCCAAACCATTACCGGACGTTTCTCGGTTTTGCTTTCCGTAGATCGCCAAACGTTCAAGTACAAACAATCTTCGCTCTGTCCGCCCTGCGCAAAATTCTTTTGCTGCATCGATTTGGCACCGTACTGGTCGCAAACGCGAACATCGGACCATGGATTCACCGGCTGCGGCGGTTTCCATCGCAGGTCACCGACGGGGGCAGCCGCGTAGGGAATGCCTTTGAAGGCTTCGACGGAAGGATCCCGCGACGGCACGCCTTGGATCGGCCCCGAAGTGGTCTGCACGATCGCCTTGGTCGCTGCCTTTTCAACCGACGTGGTAGACGCTTCGTCCGAACCGTCCTCCGTGATGCAGTACACCTTCGTCAGCGTCCGCACCAACAATTTGCCGCCAGCAATGCTGGGCGTTGCGATGCAGAGTTCATTCAGCGGGTTGGTGTCCAAGATCTCAAACTCAGGTCCGGCCTTGATGACATAGGTCAAACCTTGCTCACTCAAGCAGAAAACCTTGCCGTCGTAAGCCCACGGCGAAGCGGTGAACGATCCCTTCGGAGAAAAGCGTCGTTTGCCGTAGACTTCTTTGCCGGTCAGCGCGTTGTGACACGTCATGAAGCCTTGGTCGTAGACCGTGTAGAGATAGTCGCCGTAGACGATTTGTGTTGTGTTGTAGGGTGAGGCTTTGGGCTGGTACCACTCAATGAATTCGCTGCTCGCAAAGTCACCCTTGGGCGCGATGTCACCGCTCGCACCGGGCCGAATTGCAAACGTCGGGCGATGAGCGTCACCGACATATCCCGACGACAGGTAACACATTCCGTGAGCCGCGAACGGCGAAGGGATCACCAGAATCGACATGTCACCGTCAAACCTCCACAGCTCTTTGCCGTCGAGCGAATAGCTGCGGTTGACGCGTTGACCCGGCACCACGATTTCTGTGCGGACCTCGTTCTGCCAAACAAACGGCGTCGCCCACGACATCACTTCGTCACGCTTGGTCCGCCAATTCTGGTCGCCGGTCTTGGTATCGAACGAAGCGATCCATGACGCTTCTTTGTTGTCGTAGACCACGAACACCTGATCGCCATGAACGACCGGAGATGCGGCCGCGCCATAATCCATGTTGGTCTTCTTGGGCTCGATCATCTGTTTCCACAGCAAGTCTCCATCGAGCGAATAGCAGAACAAGCCCAGGTCGCCAAACAACACAAACAGACGGTCTCCGTCCGTTGCGGGGGTTTCGGCCGCATACGAACTCTTCGGATGACGAGGCACCACTGGACGGCCTTGGAACGCTTCCTGCTCCCAAAGCTTGTCGCCAGATTTCAAGTCGAAGCAGAACACTTTCCAGTGATGAATTCCCTTGGCTGGATCGCGCACGCCTTCGCCGAGATACAAGCCACCTTGCGGTTTGATGTTCTCTTCCTCGGCAACGACGGACGAAACAAAGACGCGGTCGCCCACCACGATCGGGCTCCCCCAACCTTGGCCTGGCACGTCGGCAACCCACGCCACGTTTTCCGTTTGGTCCCAGCTATCGGGCAGGTCCGGATCGTCCGCCACGACGCCGGTAGCATCCGCCCCACGAAACCGAGTCCAATTTTCGTCCGCGAGCCCAATGCGGCAAAAGATTAAGAAGGCAGACAACGCGACGAGGCGGATCAAGACAATGTCTCCAAAAATGGAAGTCCGAGCAAAACTGCCAGTGATTCTCTTCGATCGCCGGCGTGATCGCCATCGCGAAACGGAATCTCCTCGTATCGTTCTGTACTCGACCGTCGCGGTTGCCCATCTGAACAGTGCCGGAACCGGGGAATTGCTCTGCGACTAGGGTTTTGTCCGTTCGCTCAGGAGGTGCGAGGACGCTTCGTCCAAACCGCTTGCCTTGTGCTAGGACCGTCGCCTAGTTTGGGACCGTCTTATTTCCATTCGCCAAGCCAACGTTCCGCAAAAAAGGTGGTTGGCAACCTTGCCCTTCCTGCCATGACTGAAAGACGACCGGAACCCGAAATCGTTTTTCGCTCGCCATCGCACCGCGATTGCATGGATGCTCGCTTGGTGCTGGAGTCGGTGGGGATCTCGAACGAGATGCTGCGACAATCCGAGGACTGGTGCCTGGCCGTGCCCGACGATCAAGTCAACGCCGCCTTCGCTGAGTTGCAGTCGTATCGCAACGATCGTCTTGCCGAAACCAAGCAGACTCCGCCATCCAAAGCCGTCGTGTTCGGTGGTTCGATTGCGGGGGTGGTTTACTACGCCATCTTCATTGTCTCGGTGGCGGTGCTGGCGGATACGTCTGCCTACGGGATCGACTGGAAAACGGTCGGGCAGATGAACGCCGGTGATGTGATGAACGGTGAGTGGTGGCGAACAATCACCGCGCTGACGTTGCACGCTGATGCCGGGCACTTGCTCTCGAATTTGGTTTTTGGTGGTGTCTTCGGCGTGCTGGCGGGCCGTCTTCTAGGTGGCGGATTGGCTTGGCTAGCAATTGTCTTGGCCGGTGCCCTGGGGAATTTGATGAACGCCGTGATTCGAGACGCGGCGCACACTTCGATCGGTGCATCGACCGCGGTCTTCGCCGCGTTGGGGATTCTGGTCGCGCACGCAATGCACCCTCGATACAAAACATCGACGAAGGCATTGGTTCGCTGGAGTCCCTTGATCGGCGGTGTCCTGTTGTTGTCGTTCATGGGGCTGGAAGGCGAACGGACCGATGTGTTGGCGCACGTCACCGGTTTCGTCGCTGGGACGATGTTTGGCTGGATCGGATGCCGCTTGCCAGAGGCGTGGCTTGCCCGCGGTTCGTTCCAAATGGTCGCTGGCGTGGTTACGGGAGCAATCGTGATTGGGGCTTGGGTGCTGGGCGCCCGGTGATGTCCCTTTTTGAACTCATTCGCTGAGTTCATTCTCTTGGTTGTGGGAATACCTGCGGAGTTCACGCCCGGGCAGCGTTCACGTGGAGGCGCTTACAGTGTATTCTATACAGAGAGGTGTACGTAATTGGCGTAGCGAAAACCGGTGGTACTGGGCTGCGCGTCAATCAAACCGTGCTGAGATTCTGCGAACCCTGAACGAGACATGACCCGAAATCAATCACGTGACATTGGCGAGTTCATGACGAATCATTCATCGTTGAAATGCCTGGTGGCGATGGTTCTGACCTTGGGATGGGCTGGCCTTTCCGCGGTGTCAGCGCAAGGTTTGATGGACATCGAAGAGCCGCCGGTTTCTTACTCTGACACGGTCGAAGACAATCGCGTCAGCCGGTTGATTGCGAAGATCCAGTCCAAAGAAGTGCGTCTCGATTACAGCAAGCCACGCGGGCACTTGGAATCGCTCCTGGAGGCACTGGACATCCCGGTTTCGTCGCAAACGCTGGTGTTTTCCAAGACCAGCATGCAGGTCCAGCACATTTCACGTTCTAACCCGCGAGCCATCTACTTCAACGACGACACTTACGTCGGCTGGGTGCGCGGCAGTTCGTTGGTTGAAGTCTCAACCGCCGATTCGAAGTTAGGAGCGGCGTTCTACACCGTCGACATGAAACCCTGGCGAGCAAAGATGACTCGGTCAGACTATGACTGTTTGGGTTGCCATGCCACATCGATGACGGGCGGGTTGCCGGGACATATGATTCGGAGCGTTTCGCCGTTTCACGACGGTGGGATCAACGCCCAGTTCCCCTCGCACGTGACCAGTGATTCCAGTCCATTTGCGGAGCGTTGGGGCGGTTGGTACGTGACCGGCAACCATGGTTCCATGCAGCACATGGGCAACGCGTTCTTGCGAGGCAACACGTTGGATCTGCGTCGCAGCGGCAATGTCACGGACTTGGGCGATCGCTTTGACACCTCCGGGTACCTGTTGCCGACCAGTGACATTGCGGCGTTGATGGTCCTGGGGCATCAAACCAGCGTGCACAATGTTTTCGTCAAAGCGGACTTCACCGTCCGAATGCTGGAGTACGATCGTGCACAGCGTCTAGCGAAGGGGCAGAGCACCAGCGAAACAGACGACAAGGAGCTGTCGATGCAAATCGCCGAAGCCGCACGCCAAGTGTTGCAGGCAATCTTGTTCTGCGACGAGGAGCCGTTGGAGTCACCCATCGAAACTGCGGGCGAATTTGTGCATGAGTTCGAGGCACTCGGGCCGATCGATTCGAAGGGGCGATCGCTTCGGCAGTTTGATCTGCAAACCAGGTTGTTCCGATACCCATGTAGCTTCCTGGTCTACACCGAAGCCTTTGACGCCTTGCAGCCAACCCTGCGAACAGAAATCTTGACGCGACTGCGTACCATCCTGACCGCAGAGACTGTGCCCAACCAATACTCGCATCTGAACGCAACAACGCGAACCGAGCTACACGAGATCTTGAGCGAAACCCTGACCGGCTATTGAGCCGGACAGGACTAAATCGCCTCGGAGTTCACAACGTTAAGCGACGATTCTGCATGTTCCTGTCGCATCTAAACAGGTCGGCAGAAATGATCGGGCACAACCGTGTAAGCCGTTTGGGCGTTAGCCCCGGTTTTAGGTGGGACCAGTGGTGATTGCCAAAACAGTTCAAATGCTGAAAGACTCCTGCCGACCTGCTTCGTTCTCGATATTTGAGCCGTTTGTCTTTTGATCCGCGTTCTCTCCAAAGCAACCGCAGCAAACGCCGGAGCGATCACTTGTTCTCTTTCGACATGAGCATGCTCGCCATCGAAGCCACGCCCACGTCGGTTGAATTTCTGAGCGTCTTGAGTTCCGATCCACATTCGGTTTGAAGCCAATCAGCGAGTTCTGGGTTTTCCTCTACGCCGCGGAGGAGAGCGTGCAGCGATTGCGTCTGCATCTCCGTGTCTGGTTGCGTCAGCGATGCCCGAATGCACTCAGTGATCACTGCGGTCATGGCGTCGTCTTCGAAGCGGATCTCGATGCGATCGGGCAAGCTAGTCACCCAACGGATGGAACGATTCGCGACCCAAGCGAAGGAGACGAGCATCAAGAAAAGGAGTGCCACTGCAAGTAACGCGAAAAAACGTCGGTTCATCGCCGGAACTCCTCAGCTAGAGCCAAACGGAACGACACTTCAACAGTGCTGTCGGTTGTGTCATTCACGTCAAAGTGCACTGCAACAATTGGTTGAAGTCGCATCTCATAATTGTACCGCCAACGCGAGAGCCGCGTGACTCGGATCGGTTCTGGTAGTTGACTCCAGGAGTTGGTTTGGTGCCCTTTGTGCGGCTTCGTATGCTCGGTGAGTGTAGCGGGAGCCTGACCCATCAAAATGTTGTGCAGTTTTGAAGTGCCGTGCTCGCAACAGCTTGCGAACCTCGCCCGTTGGCAACGGGCTTGTCGATTTTGCTGTAGGTTGGCCACTCTTGGCCGACATCCGCAACCTGGACGGGCAAGAGTGCCCATCCTACATACATTTAAACCTCGTTGACGACTCAATCGACAAGCCGCCGCATGAGAGGGCGAATGCAATCGCTGCATCTGCCCTCTGTCGCGTCCATTGAATGTCGCGTTCCTTAGCAACGCGTGAACAACAAGTCACGATGTTAGCGGTGTGGCGCAAGCCGCCCGGTGAGGAACCGGAGGGCTCGCGCCCTTCCGCTACGTCACTTGTTGTTAACGTGGTTCTTAGCTGGAAGCAGCCAGGACGCCGTGTGGGTCGAGCACGAATTTCTTCGCGGCGCCTTGGTCAAAGTCGGCGTAGCCTTGAGGGGCATCTTCCAGCGAGATCACCGTTGCGTTGACCGCTTTGGCAATTTGGCAGCGATCATGCAGAATCGCCATCATCAGGCCTCGGTTGTACTTCATCACAGGGCACTGGCCGGTGGTGAAGTGCAGCGATTTGGCCCAGCCCAAACCGATGCGGAGCGATAGATTGCCGGTGCGGGCTGCTTCGTCGACTCCGCCCGGGTCGTCGGTCACGTACAAGCCGGGAATGCCGACTCCGCCTCCGACTCGGGTCACCTCCATGACTTGGTTGAGCACCGTCGCGGGTTTCTCGACACCTGAATCTCCACCATGACCGCGGGCTTCGAATCCAACACAGTCAACGGCACAGTCGACTTCGCGGGATCCCAAGATTTGTTCGATCATGTCTGGCAAAGAAGCCTCGGTTTTGAGGTCAACCGTCTCGCAACCAAACGAGCGGGCTTGCGCGAGCCGTTCCTCGACCATGTCGCCAACGATCACCACGGCGGCACCGAGCAACTGGGCCGCGTGAGCACAGGCAAGTCCGACTGGGCCGGCTCCCGCGACGTACACTGTGCTGCCGGTGGTCACGCCCGCGGTGTACGCGCCGTGGTATCCGGTTGGGAAGATATCCGACAACATGGTCAAGTCGCGAATTTTCGCGAGAGCTTGGTCGCGGTCAGGGAACGCGAGCAAGTTCCAATCGGCGTAGGGAACCATCACGTAGCGAGATTGGCCGCCGATCCAGCCGCCCATGTCGACGTAACCATAAGCTGCGCCGGGGCGGTCGGGGTTCACGTTTTCACAAACGCCGGTGTCGCCTTCTTTGCAGCAGCGGCATCGACCGCACGCGATGTTGAACGGCACGCTGCAGATGTCACCTTTTTTGATGAACTCCACGTCGCGGCCGGCTTCCACGACCTCGCCAGTGATCTCGTGCCCAAGCACCATGCCGGCCGGGGCGGTCGTGCGTCCTCGAACCATGTGTTGGTCGGAGCCGCAAATGTTGGTGGAGATGACCTTCAGGATCACTCCATGATGGCACTGCCGAGTTTTTCCTCGATAGCTGAGTTCCAATTTGGGATCGTCGATCGACTGAACGTCGACCTTTCCATCGCCAAGGTACACAACACCTTTGTTATCTGACATCGAAACACGCCTCGTGGGGAATGAAGGAGCGAGCGGGAGAGAAGACAACCTTGGTGACGTCGACGGGAAGATCAGCGTCACTAAGTCGAGAGGCAGTCTATCAGATGGGCTCGCGGCAATGGGCGGCGGCGACCGGTCTCCTTGCAAGGTCAATAGACCGTGGTCGAAAGCGACTTGGTTTGGTAGGTTCGGGCGGAACGGTTCCTCGATCGTTCCCACGGATGTTTGTCATTCCCCACGAAAGACCGACCATCCAATGAGCGAACCGTTGCCGGCGAACTCTAAATTTTGTCCAGCAAGTCGGACTTCTTGCGATCGAATTCTTCCTGCGTGATGTAGCCCTTGTCGAGCAAGCCGCCGAGGCGATCGATCGTTTCAAAAACATCGTTCGGATTGGACGACGTTGTTTGCGGTTGGTTCGATGTGGTGACCGAAGCCGGCGTAGGCTCGGCAGGCGAAGTCTCTTGCGTCGATTGAGTCGGTGCCGCTGGAGGTGACGACGCTTGCGATGGAGCCGGAGCGGGTGGGGCTTGCGGCGTTTCGGTGACTCCGTTTCGACTGACGACAGGCAGCGATGACAGTGGAACGATTCCGAATTGGCTGGTGAAGGTGATGGAACCGTCGCCTGATTGCTGTTGGCTGAATCCACCAATGTTGTGATGCAGAGTGTCGTACAACCAAACGTCATCGCCCGTCGCGACCGCCAAACGTTGTGCGTTAGCAAAGTACGCGTAACGCATTTGGTTTTGCGATCCGCTGGCCGATGGCGATCCAAGTTCGCTGGGCCACCAATTTCGTCGCGGGTCCGGTGCGAACAAACTGTTCTCGCCCGATCCGCCGCCGGCTTGCTGGTCTTGGTAGTTTGAGCCACCGCTTTGGCTTTGCGATTGGAACACACCGCTGGTTGTTCCGGTTTGGTTCTCGGCGATCGAACGAGCGCAGTCGTCACACAGTGCGGCGACACGGTACTTCAGATTTTGATTGAACATGTCGCCAATCATCATCATGCCGCCGGACATCCATTGTCCTGACCCACCGAATTCTGGATGTGAGAACTGGGCCATGCTTCCGTTTCCGTTGTAGACCGCTGCCAACATGTGGCTGACGGCATCGACGGAAAACCCATGACGGTTTGAGAGTGTTTGGGCGATTTGCTGGCCCATGGACGAAAGTGGCAACACGGGAGACTCGCAGGAAACACTGGTGGAAATAGATCGACGTCAGGCACTTTACTGACATCACTCGATTCATTGTCAACCAATTCGCCCAGACTTCCTAGTGCCACATTTTTGGGGTGTCGATTGTGCCGGCCGGAATGGCTGCCGGGTGTCCTCGCCCCCTGGAAGCGGCCGGAAGCAGGACGATTTGCTGCGAATTGTTCGCTGACTTTCGATGTGACTGCGATGCAGGTGTGACGTTTGGTCGCGGGGTCCGTCCTCAGAAGGTATGGCGAGTCCTGTTTCGTCGCGAATTGCAACGATTTGAATGGCCCGCCGCTTCTCCTTCTCTTAAACGCGACGCGGGGAATACCATGCCACTCAGTTGGAATCGTTGGGGCAAAACGTCCAAGTCAGCTCGCTCTCGCAAACAGCATCGACAGTCGACTCGTCGGAAGTTGAAGTCGGAGAACTTGGAGGCCAGGAACCTTCTCGCGGCCAATTTGTTTCACAACGAGGCGATGCCGGAAGACGTCAACGAAGATGACCAGGTCACGGCTTTGGATGCGTTGACGATCATCAATCGAATGAATCGTGAACAAGCCGGTGAAGCCGCAGGCGATGTCGGACGCGGACAGATGACCGACGTCAACAACGATGGTCGCAACAGTGCTTTAGATGTATTGATGGTGATCAATCGTCTGAATCGCGATCAGGGTGGATCACGCGATTCGGGATCACCTGGCGGAGGATTGGGAAACCAAGACCAGGCAGATTCCGGTACGAACGGAGATGAATCGGATTCCGGGGACACCCCGGACGATGATCAATCGACCGGCGGAACGACTACGGACGATCAAACGGATTCGGCGATTGAGTTGACCGGTGACGCCGTGCTCGATTGGAACAACTTGTTCAACGAGTTGAACTCCAACAGCGAGGACTATCAAAACCCGGGGTACGCCTCGCGAGCGATGGCGATGCTGAACGTCGCGATTTATGACTCTGTCGCGATCGCGTCCGGCGATTCTGAAATCACATTCTATGATTACGATTCTTCGCTGACGAACTCTTCCGGCAACGTTTCATCGCAGGCTGCCGCTTCCAGTGCCGCCTACTCAGTTTTGAGTTCTTTGTACCTAGACCAGCAAGAAACGATTGATTCGTTTTATTCGGAGGTGCTGGCGACCTACAGCCAGGAATCGGAAACGGAGGCGGGGCTGATTCTCGGGGCTGAAGTTGGCAGCACCGTGATTGCGAATCGTGCGGATGATGGTTCGGACGCGATCGTGGAGTACACCTACACCGACGAGGTTGGTTCCTTCCAATCGGATCCGCTGAATCCAGACGTGCCGGTTTGGGGACCGGGATGGGGCGATGTCGACACGTTCGCCATCTCGGATGCGGACGCCTGCACACCGGATTCGCCTCCGGATTTGACCAGCGAAGAATACGCGGCGTCGTACAACGAAGTGAAAGAGTTGGGAGCGGTAGACAGCACCACTCGAACAGCCGACCAAACCGAAGCGGGTATCTTTTGGGCCTACGACCGAGAAGGTTTGGGAACTCCGCTGGCATTGTTCAATGACATCCTTGAAACGGTGGCCGTGCAAGAAGGCAACACATTCGAAGAGAATGCGGCGCTGTTCGCTCAGGCATCGGTCGCGATGGCCGATGCGGGCGTTGTGGCATGGACGACCAAGTTTGCAGAGGAGTTCTGGCGTCCGGTCACCGCGATTCAGGAAGGTGACGCGGATGGGAATGCTTTGACAGAAGGCGATGCTGATTGGACCGCCTTGGGGGCTCCCGACGGAGGCGATGACATTGTTGGCTTCACGCCACAGTTCCCAACGTACATCTCCGGCCACGCGACATTCGGCGGTGCCTTGTTCGGGACCTTGCAAGAATTCTATGGGACCGATGACATCTCATTCACCGTCGCGTCGGAAGAGCTTGAGATCCTGATGGATAACCCGGAGCTTCAAGAAGCCTATGGTTTGGATCTGGAAGACGCGGAGCGAACTTTCAGTTCCTTCAGTGAAGCCATGGCCGAGAATGGACGCAGCCGAATTTACCTGGGCATTCATTTAGACTTCGATGATCTGGTCGGTCAGGAGGTCGGCCAGTCCATCGCAGCGTCGGTCGCATCCGAATTCATCGTGGCGACATCGGAAGATGATTCGATTGGCGAAGGCGTCGATGATGGCAAGCTGGCCACGATCGACCGAGAGAACCAGCCAAACCGCGACGGTTCTGACCGATCGGGACAAGGGAATCGCGAACCGATTGTTCAAGACACCGCTCAGGTGTCTCTGGAACAAAATTCATCTCGCGATGATTTGAATCGCCGATCGGAGGATGACCAGCGAATCGCTGCCATCGATCAAATCTTCGCGGAAAACCGTTTGATCTAAACGGACAAGACCGGAGACGCTTGCAGCGACGCAATTTCGGTCTCTGCGAGTTGGTTCACAAAAGCGAACTCGGGCGAGGTGTCAGTTCGCCTGCCCCGAGGTTTGAATCAGACGCTCCATCATCGACGCGATATCGGTCGTTTCGTAGAGCGTTTCAACCATCGAAACGTATTGCTTGGTGAAGCGTTCGTTTTGAATCAGATCGCCGAACACCTCGGTGACTTCCAAGAACGAGAGCGGATCTTTGCAAGTGGCAACCGCCGCTTGATGAAGCTGTGTCTTCAGTTCGTCAGTGATCTCAAGAGCGTTGCCATCTTGGTCGGTTTGCTTGTCGCTGTAAAAGCACCAAGCCGCCATCACCAACGTCGCGAATTGGATGCTGCCACCGCGAGCCAGGTTGTCTTGGATGGTCGGAATTAAAAAGACCGGCAATTTGCTGGAACTTTCCAGGCAGATGCGGGAAAGAGCGTCCTTGATGTTTGGATTTCCAAAACGCTGCAACAACGTGTCTTTGTAGGATTCCAGGTCGATTCCTTCGACTTCGTCCAACACCGGCGTCACTTCCACATCCATGAACTGGCGTAGGTAAGTGGCAAACAGAGTGTCCGAGACACAACCATCGATCGTCCGGTGTCCATGAAGCGATCCAAGGATGCCCAACACGGAGTGACCGGCGTTGAGAAGCCGCAACTTCATCTTCTCGTAAGGAACAACATCGGGGACAAATTGAGCGCCGACGGATTCCCATTTGGGGCGACCCGAAGAGAAACTGTCTTCGACGACCCACTGGCAAAATGGCTCGCAAGTGACTGGCCATTGGTCCGTCAGTTGGTGTTCCTCGGCCAAGTATGCGATGTCAGCATCGGTGGTGACGGGAGTGATCCGGTCAACCATTGCGTTGGGGAAGCAAACGTTGGCTTCGATCCATTCCGCGAGTTCCGGATCCTGCTTTTTCGCGAATCCCAACACCGTTTTACGAGTCAGGTCGCCGTTGTGTTGGATGTTGTCGCACGACTGGATCGTAAACGCGGGAAGGTCGCGTGCTCGACGACGCTTGAGCGCCTCGGTAAGAAACCCAAACACCATTTTTGGCTTGGTCGGATGTTCCAAATCGTGCTGCGCGTCGGGATGATCCCAATTGAAATCACCAGTCGCGGCGTCCAGGTTGTAGCCGCCTTCGGTGATGGTCAGCGATACGATTCGAGTGTCGGGACTGGCCATTTGTTTGATCACCGATTCGGGATCGTCGCATCCCATCAAGAAATCGATGATCGAACCGATCACGCGGTTTTCGATGGTGCCATTGGGATGCCGGATGATCAGCGTGTAGAGATAGTCTTGCTCTTTCAATATCGAGGCGATTTTCTCATCGCCTGGTCGCAAACCCACGCCGCAGATTCCCCAATCACAAGACTCATCCGCCCGCAGCAGTTCGTCGGTGTAAAAGGCCTCGTGCGATCGATGGAACCCACCGACGCCGACGTGCACGATTCGAGGCTTCAGACGACTGCGGTCGTATTGCGGCGGCAATAGTTCGGCGGGCAACGCTGTCAGGTTGGCTTCGTTTAGCGTCTTGGTTTCATTGGTCATGTTGTTCCAGCCAGTTGACTAATTGTCGTGCTGTGGATTGATGGCTTTGTAGCGATGCAGAACCCAGTATGCGGTCGCGAAATACGAAATCGTCAGCACGAACGCCCAGGTGTAGAAGAGGTCACGATTGGAGGTGTAGGTTTGCAAGTCCGGACTTTGGAACATTGTTCTCAAGGCAAGCAACAAGATGAACAGCAGACAAAGCCGTGAGGTCCATCGTAGCACCAGGGTCAAACGCGATGAGTCGGTGACGGGTTCGCCTTCCGCCAACGCTTGTTCGTGTTGGAATTCGCGAATGTCTTCGTTGAGTCTTCGCTCCTTTTCTTCTTCCGCCGGATAAGCTTCCGCGGCCCCATAGAGCTTGGCCAGGAAAGTGTAGAGCAGAATCGTGAATGCCCACGTGGGAAGAAACAGGTAGTAAAACGACATCACCTGCATCGCGTTCAGCCCAAACCCAAAGATCAACCCAGCGATCCAGGATGCAATGGCGGGAGTGCTGTGCGGCAAATTTCGAAATTTCGCCCAATAACGCGTGAAGCCGATTCGAGGGAACACCACGTGTTCGGCAAAAACGATCGCTCCGACGGGAACGACCAACAGACCCGCGTAGGTCAACAGCGGAAGGATTTGACGAAAGACAAACGGGAAGCACGCAACCGCGACGGTTACGCATCCGACGGTGAACGTGACCTTTTTACGAGACCGATTGTGGAAGATCGCTTGGGCGGCCAAACCCGCGCGATACAGGTTCGCATTCGCGGTCGTCCACCCGGCAACGATGACGATGACATAGCCGGACAATCCGAGTGCTCGATAGGCAACGTCACCGGGATCGAGGTCAACAATGGTGGACTTCAGCAACACCGCCGCTCCGGCACCCATGATGCCTGATGCGATCCACGCGATATAGTGTCCGAACAACATGCCCGCACTGGTGCACAACCCATAGATCGACTTTTTCGCGTATCGCAACAACGCCATGTCAATCAATCCGAAGTGCGTGATCGTGTTGGCCGCCCAAGCGAAACCGGCGACCTCCCACATTCCGATTCCCGGTTTGCCTTCCGCATTGGTTCCGGTCCAAATCGAATGGTCGCCGATGACGAGAAAATCACCAAGGCCGGCGAGGGTGGTTTTTCCAAGAACCGATTCAGCCAATGCAGGGAACAGCACCAAAGCTCCACTTACAAACATCACGACCAGCCACGGACCGCATAGACCCGAGAATTCTGCCACGGCGTTGAATCCGTACATCGCGATCAACACCACGATCATTCCCACCGCGACAACAACCGCGACAAACAAAAAGTCCGTCGGATACCACTCCAATTGAGCCGGTATGTTGAACAGCAGCCGCACCGCGGTGCAGGAGACCGTGATCATCGCGGCGGAGATGACCGTGAAGATCAAGACATTGGCCCAGTTGTAGAGCCGCGTCATCGAGTCGCCAGCGATCTTTTCCAAGTAGGTGTAGAGACTCAATCGAGTCTGAACGGCGATCGGGGTGGTGATGAGCGTCCAGCTTAGGATCGCCAAAATGTTGCCGATCAGCAGCCCAATCAGAATGTCGCGAGTCGTCGCTCCCATGGCGACAAAGGTTGCGCCAATCACAAACTCGGTCGCCGCAACATGCTCTCCCGCATACAGGCCGACAAAGTGAGGCCAGCTGTGCAACCGATGGCTTGGAACCGGCAACTGCTCCTGTTTCATTTGGGCAATTGCTTGTCGGTTCGTGTCGGTGCTCATGCGTGTTGCTCTACGGGGGGAATTCGAGGCCGGTGCCGTAATTCTAAACAGATTTCCACCTCAACAGGACGAATCGCGACCCAGGTCGTCACAGACAACTCACCATGCGTTCGTGTTGGACGCGATGTCGCAGTCGAACGTTTGAGTTCAGCAAATTGGTTGGGTTGCAGAGATTGTGTTGGTGCCGGATCGACTTAATTGCATTTTTGAATTGCTGCGAGATGAGCAGTCGGTTGGGAGGCGACGCATCGATTCGCGTCGTATTGGCACAGTGAGATTTGGGCGGGATCGTAGTGTGTGACAAGGCCGCACGATCTGGATTGGCAGTCATGCAACTTTGGCATTGGGTGATACCAAGTTTGCCATTGAGTGGGACTTGGCAAACTGTGTCGATCGCTGATGTTGGATCGCGGCGGTGTGATCGTGCCGACCGATTCGCCTCAGTAACGAAACAAGCACATTGTTCGATTGGGCCGGCATCGTCGATCGGCCCTCGGCAATGTCAACGGCAACAGGAGATGGATCGTGAATTGCGTTTGGAAGGCCTCGGCTTTGGCCGTCATCATGGGATGTTGTTTGACGTCGTTTGCTACGGCCGGGCAATCCAGTGGTTGTGATCCATTGGGGCTGGTCGGA
>TARA_R110002073_G_scaffold303165_3_pt1 | contig 30020 bp, 27 predicted proteins | sample TARA_R110002073 | Tara Oceans TARA_R110002073 (sample SAMEA4397174) | marine metagenome | biome: Polar Biome; feature: [DCM] deep chlorophyll maximum layer (ENVO:01000326); material: water (ENVO:00002006), including particulate matter (ENVO:01000060) such as... | depth 40 m | reverse complement strand
GCTCGGATACACCTTAACAGACTGTACAGTTTTTTAGGACCAGCTCAAGTTGCACTTGTGTCATGAATTGAGACTGTCCAGAAACGCCTTGACCGATTTGACCTTGCCGCCATGAGGAAGTAATCTGCTTTTTTGGGAATGTTTAATCTACACTTGAACATTCCAAAAATAGCCACTATATAAACATCCATGAAGATTCGCCTGTTCAGCTTAGTTATTTTTTCTTTCCTCTTTGCACAAGTCAGTTGTGCGATGTCGGAAGGTTATGAAATCATGCTTGAAGCCGCAGAGCACACGGCTATGAAACAGATTAGCCACGATGACTTGGAAAATCATGACGAAAAATCCGAGCATGAAGCGGAAATGCCCGATATCGCTCATTGCGCCCATGCTCATCCTCCGATCACATTTATTTATGCCAATACGACAGCTTTAAGTCCTGCTTTAGTTGATAATAATATATTCGCCTCCAATATCAATCTGACTGGCATATATCACCGTCCTCCGGTTTCCCCTCCCCGAGTCTAATACATCTTCGAAAAGAAATAACACATCCATCGGCCTGTGAATAACCTTCCATGCCCTGAAAACATTATTAATTCGATTGTTTAGGACTAAAAATGAACTGCATAAAATTGCAGGGTATTTTGCTGTCTGTTATATTGACACATTCAATATCGACAACATCTGTTGCAGCGAACAATACCCAAAACATCTCTCAAGAGACGAATATATCTCTGAATCAAATGCTGGAGCGTGCACTCCTGACCAGCCCAGCCATTAAAGCCGCACAGGAAAAGCTGGAAGCAGAACTCGCACGCAGCCGTTCCCTTGGCCAGGCTCTCTATAACCCAGAGCTTGAGCTTGAATATGAAAATGCCGAGGAAGTCACAAAAAGCATCGGCCTAAACCAGCAGATTGACTGGCAAGGCAAGAGGTCAAGCAACCAAAACCTGGGCCGTGTCCGGGTCGACATTGCACGCCTTAAGCTCACCATCACACGGAATGGGTTTATGGGTGAGGTCGCCCGGGCCATTTCCACCTATACCAAAAATCAGGAGATGCTGTCCATCCGTAACCGCATCCTGGAATCGGCCACAAGATTAAAACTTTTTGCAGAAAAGCAACATTCTTCCGGTGATAGCACCCTGAAAGAGTTGCAAACAGCTCGGTTGGCCCTTTTACGCGCTAGAACGGATAAAAATAATAGTTATGCCGACTTTCTCCGGGCACGACAGGTATTAATGGCCCTGACTGGCAGAGAGGCCAACCAATGGAAACCCGTTAATTTTACCGAACACGCTTTGCCGTCTCTTGATCAAGTCTCGCAGCAACTACCCGCGTTAAAACTGACACGCCTACAGTTTTTAAAACAAAAAGCACAGGTGAGGGTTGTTGAGAAAAAATATGTGGATGATCCCACTATCGGCGTCAAATACGGTAAGGAAGGAAAAAATGACCTGTTTGGTGTAAAGCTTTCCATGCCCCTGCCCGTGAGACGTAGCAATCGGTTTGACCTGCTGGCTGCAAAAAGAGAAATGCAGGCGGCCGATTTTGAACTCGACAATCAGGAACGAGTTCTCGAGGCAAATCTCGCCGCCAATCATAGTCGAATTTCCGCCCTTCAAAAAAGCTGGCAGGAATGGGATTCACAGGGGGATCAGTCCCTATCAACCCAATATGACCTGCTCAACAGCCTTTTAGAGAACGGTGAACTCAGCACTTTGAACTATCTTTTAGAAATTGAACAACTCTTGCGTACAGAAGAATCCATCGTCGAGTTGAAGTTTAACCTCGAAACCGCATGGATTGACTGGTTTGAACAAACCAATGGTTTTAACGCATGGATAGAGAAATAAGATGAAAAATACACACACAGTAAAGAAAATCACCCAGGTTTCGCTGATTGCGCTGATGACTGTCACTATGATGACTTCTCAAAGCATAGCAGGTGAAGGGCATGACCATACCGAAAAAGAACCCGAAAAAGAAACAGCTGAAATCTCGCTGACACAGGAGCAAATCAAAACTGCCGGTATTATCACGCGACTAATCGGTTTCTCAAACTTGGAATTTGCACTCAATACGACAGGGGAAGTTCAGGCCAATGGATATGCATCCTCCCTGATCACTCCGCGTATTCCCTCCATTGTGGTTCAGCGTCTGGTTCGCTTAGGAGACAAAGTTTCTAAGGGCCAGGCATTGGTCACACTTTTTAGTGTTGAAATGGCAGAAACCCAAAGCCGGTTTATCAATATTTCTCAGGAATGGTCCCGGTTAAAAAAACTCGGCAGGGATATTGTTTCCACGAAACGGTATATTCAAGCAGAAACAGACTATCTCCAGACGGTTGCCCAACTAAAAGCTTACGGTATGTCTGACGCCGAAATTACAAAACTGAAACAGCAAAAAAGATTACCAAAACCGGGAGAGTATCAACTTTATGCGCCACAGGACGGAACCATCACTACGGATGACTTTCAAACAGGTGCCCTGATTGATTCCGGGACCCCTCTGTTTGAAATCAATGACGAGAAGACAGTCTGGATCGAAAGCCCGCTTTCCCCCAGTCAGTTTGAACAGGCTTTTTTAGCTAATCGAGCACTCATAAAAAGCGATACTTACCAGGGTGAAGCCCAGATTGTTACCGCTCATGAAAAGCTGGACCCGACTACCCGTCACCGTAAGATGAGACTGGTGGTCAGCAATCCTGACCATAAGCTTCATGCCGGTCAATATGTTGATGTATCCTTCCAGATCTCGACAGAAACCAAGGCCATATCCGTACCAAAAGAGGCGGTCCTCAGGTCCCCCGATGGTGATTGGGTACTCTTTATACAGGATGAGGATGGTGGCTTCCTCCCCCGTGAAGTTGAAATCAACCAAGCCGCAGGCGACAGATATGTGGTTAGCGGCATTAACGCTGGAGAAAAAGTCGTCACAAAAGGTGCCTTCTTCATTCAGAGCGAGTTAGCCAAAGCCGGCTTCTCGGTTCATAACCATTAAGGGGGACCAAAATGTTAAATAAACTCATTGATTTTGGTGTAGTGAACCGCTTTCTGGTTCTCTTGGCCTTATTTGCCTTGTTAGGCGCAGGTGCTTATATCCTACCTCGGCTCAATCTGGATGCCTTCCCGGACGTTACCAACGTTCAGGTGACCATCAATACAGAAGCCCCTGGTCTCGCAGCAACTGAGGTGGAACAGCTGATAACCTACCCAGTGGAGGCCGTTATGTATGCCCTGCCAGATGTAGAGGAAGTCCGTTCCATCTCCAAGTCCGGCCTCTCTGTGATTACCGTCGTTTTTAAAGAGGGCATTGATATTTATTTTGCCCGACAACTGGTTTTTGAGCGACTGCAAGCCGCCAAAGAGGATATTCCAACCGGTGTCGGAACTCCCGAGATGGGACCCAACACTTCTGGCCTTGGTCAGGTATTTCAATATAACCTCCGATCTGACAATGCAGAAAAATATGACGCGACTACCTTGCGAAGTATCAATGACTGGGTGGTCAAATTAATGCTCATGCCGATTGAAGGCATTACAGAAGTTTTGTCCTTTGGAGGTGAAGTACGTCAGTATCAGGTTCAAGTTAGACCGGACAGGCTTCTCACCTATGACTTGTCAATCAATGACATTACAGAAGCCATTGAAAGTAACAACCGCAATGCTGGCGGATGGTATATGGACCGTGGCAATGAACAATTGGTCATACGTGGTGTTGGCTGGATTCGGGGTAAATCCGACGGTTTAACCGACATTGCTAACATTCCCCTCAAGGAAAGTGACGGCAGTGTTGTTTATGTCCGTGATGTGGCGACTGTAGAGTTTGGCGGGGAAATCCGCCAGGGTGCCGTCACCATGACCCGCCGTACCAAGGATGGAAAGGTTGAAAAGCTCGGTGAAGTTGTCACAGGAATTATCCTGAAGCGCCTCGGTGCCAATACAAAGTCCACAATCGACAGCATTTACGACAAACTTCCACTCATCCAGGCGGCTCTGCCCAAGGGCGTCACGATCGAACCGGTCTATGACCAAGCCGACCTGGTTTCCAAGGCGGTTGGTACGGTGACAGATGCCCTGGTTCAGGCCTTCATTCTGATCGTCGTGGTCCTGTTTCTATTTTTATTGAACCTTCGGGCGGCGGGATTGGTATTGCTCTCCATTCCCTTATCAATCATTATGGCGTTGATAGTTATGGCCTTCTATGGCATCTCGGCAAACCTAATGTCTTTGGGTGGCATGGCGATTGCCATTGGTATGATGGTGGATGGTTCCGTTGTGATGATGGAAAATATCTTCCGACATTTATCACAACGCAATCCAGACAAACTAATCGGTCAGAAACCGCACGGCCTCTCTCTGGTCATGCAAGAAGCCGCTCGAGAGGTGGGACGGCCTGTATTTTTTGCCGTGATGATCATCATCGTAGTATTTGCACCATTGTTTAGCCTTGAAGGTGTCGAAGGCAAGCTTTTTCAGCCTATGGCTTTGTCCATCGTATTGACCATGCTTGGTTCCCTGATTGTGGCTTTACTAGTTATTCCACCGCTGGCGACATACCTGTTTACAAAAGGCGTTCGGGAGAAAGAGAATAAACCCCTGAACTGGCTAGAGCAGAAATATCGCTCCATACTGCTCTGGGTTCTAGACCACAGCAAAAAGGTGATTATCACAGCGATAACGGCATTCATCTTATCCATAGCTCTTGTGCCGTTTCTCGGTACGGAATTTGTGCCGGAACTAGAAGAAGGTACCTTAAACATCCGCGTTACACTCGCCCCTTCGTCCTCTCTTGAAACGGCGGTTGATGTGGCACAGGTTCTGGAAGGTAAACTGATGAAGTTTCCGGAAGTTCTGTTTGTTTCTAGTCGGACAGGCCGGGCGGAGCTTGGCGGAGATCCTGAGCCCGTATCCAATATTGAATTGTTGGTCGGCATAAAGGAGGTTAAGGACTGGACGTCGGCAAGTGATCGTCCTGCCCTACAGAAGCTTATGGAAAAAGAAATGTCGGTAATGCCGGGATTACTTTTTTCCTTCTCTCAGCCTATCGCTACCCGCGTAGATGAACTGCTCTCAGGGGTAAAGGCCCAACTTGCCATCAAGCTCTTTGGCCCTGATCTCGACACTCTTTCCAGCAAAGGTAAGGAGATAGAGAAGCTGGTCAAAAATATTGACGGTACCCGGGATGTTGCCATGGAACAATTAGCTGGTGAAGCCCAGCTTGTAATCACCCCAAATCGAGATTTGATCGCTCGGTACGGTCTTTCAGTGGGTAAAGTCATGGACCTGGTTACAAATGCCATTGGCGGTACTTCTGCCGGTCAGGTCATTCAGGGGAATGAGCGTTATGATATCTATGTCCGTTTTGACAAAGAATATCGTAAGGACCTGGAGAGCATTTCCAACCTGACGATGATATCAGCAAATAAAGCCTGGGTTCGTCTAGGTGATGTCGCCGATGTCACTCTCCAGGACGGACCGACACAGATTCGACGGGACAATGTTCAACGTCGTGTTGTTATCCAGGCCAATGTTGAAGACAGGGATATGGGAGGTCTTGTAGCTGAACTCTATGACCGGATAGCCAAGGAAATCGACATGCCGTCCGGTTATGCGGTCGAAATCGGTGGTCAGTATGAAAATCAGAAGAGAGCCCAGGCCAAACTGATGATCGTAGTGCCGGTATCCATGGCACTGATCTTCCTTCTTCTCTATTTTGCCTTTGGTTCAATAAAGCAGGCCTCCTTGATTATGCTGAATGTTCCAATGGCTTTGATTGGGGGTATCGTCGCGCTCTTTATTAGCGGGCAATATTTATCCGTACCTGGTTCCATCGGTTTTATTACCCTGTTTGGTATTGCCATTCTGAACGGTGTCGTGCTGGTGAATGCATTTAATGAAAGACTGGCCCAGGGGGAAACACTGGCAAATACCGTCGTTGAGGCTACAGTATCCCGCTTACGTCCTGTGCTTATGACAGCCATCACCAGCATGCTTGGCCTGATCCCCCTTTTATTGGCAACAGGTGTCGGTTCAGAGGTTCAGAAACCCCTGGCAACCGTAGTTGTGGGCGGTATCATCACCTGCACCCTGTTGACTTTGATCCTGCTTCCAGTGGTCTTTAAATCATTTATGAAAGACGGGCCGGAATCTAATCTGGAGTAAAATATCGGCGGGCCGGCATATTTTTTCATGTGCCGGCCCGCTCCACAAGCAACACTAAAACCAACATATATTGATTTGTAGATTGGAGCCACACATGGCCGGACATAACCACAATCACGGGGATCAAAAACTATCCATTGCGGTTTTTATAAATATCTTACTTACCATCGCACAGGTCATAGGAGGGCTGATTTCCGGCAGCCTGTCACTGGTAGCCGATGCACTTCATAACCTCAGTGATGCTGGGGCCATCATCATTGCCATCATCGCCAGAAGAATTGGCAATAAACCTGCCAATCACACGATGACCTATGGTTATAAACGAGCAGAAATTATTGCGGTATTGATCAACAGCACCACCCTGATCCTGATCGGTCTATATTTGATCTATGAAGCAATAAACAAGTATTTTAATCCGTCTCCCATTGATGGGTGGATCATCGTCTGGATCGCAGGAATTGCCCTTGTCATCGACACGACCACAGCGCTATTGACTTATCATTCTGGCGCAAAAGACAACATGAATATCAGGGCAGCCTTTATCCATAACGTGTCAGATGCTTTGGCCTCTGTAGTTGTTATCGTCGCAGGCGCCCTGATCATTCTATACCAATGGTTTATCGTCGACCTCATCGCAACGATTGGTATCTCAATCTATGTTATCTATCATGGCCTGATCTTGTTAAAAAAAAGCATCATGATAATGATGCAGGCCACGCCGGCCGAGGTAAGCATCCCGGAACTTAAAAAAAGGCTGTCAGCCCTGACTGGTGTAGAAAAAGTCCAGCATATTCATGTCTGGCAATTGGATGACAAGAGTATGTTCTTTGAAGGACATATCTATTTGACCTCAAAATCGGAAACAAGCTTCAAACAAGAAATTCGTGAAATCCTACAGAATGAATATCGCATCAATCACGCTACCCTAGAAATACACCAGAATAAAGAACAAGGGCAATTGGCCTGAAGAGACATGTCACATTATATGTGTGCTCCAATACCTCGGCTGACACGTATAATTCAGGCCCTTATTTTCTCGCGCTATATCTCATAATTTCCTTTCAAGGCGGCATGTGGTCTTTGCAGGTTATAAAAGGCTTCTCAGGCATCCAGTTTTTCCCGTAAATCCACATCCCTTTAATAGGCGATTAACTGGTAGGATTCCTGCTTGTCAGTAAGGTGCTATCGTTCGACTTTGCCATTTAAATTGGGACTGGCCGACTTGATATAAACATGAATGCCAAAACCCTCCACATGCGAGTGGAACTTGGCCTGGAATTCACTGCCATAGCATATACGGAAGGAGTGGTTTTCCACAACATAATCAATGAAGTCGATGACATTGGCCTGATTATGCCTTTCATAGACCTTTAGAGATCGGATTCTGGTGGCGTCGTCTATGGCGGTATATTGGTACCGGCATATTTTCTTTTCTGTCTTGTCCACGAAGTTCAGGAATTTTACATCGACTTGCCCATGATGTCCGGGGATCCGCTTCTCATATCGTTTGATGGACTTGACTTGGCGTTTTCTCATGTTTCGGGGAAGCCGGTTCGGGCCGTGCCGATAAAAGAACAATGTAAACGCCGGCAATAGAAACGGTGAGGTCATGATAGCGTTTTAAATACCAGCTGATTCTGGCCTGGCCAAAATGATACTTTTTGCGCAGATACAAAAGCTTTTCTTCAATGATTGGAGACCCCCGGACGTTGAGATTTGCTGGGCAGGGTTTGCAGTTGATAAGTTCTTTTTCTCCCTCGGCCAGATAATCACGCTGCCAGCAACAAAATGTATCTCTTGAAATACCCCAATAACGACAAGTTTTACTGACATTTCCTGTTTTTTTGGCATGGTCGAGAATTTCGAGTTTCCGGCGAATATCCTGTTCTTCTGTTATTGTCATTGTTTAGACCTCTTTTTTAACATATTCAGAATAATCAAATAGGTCAGCCGAGGTCTAGAGATTCACAGATTTAATCAAGAGGAGTGAATATGGCGGATCAGCCAGCCGTTGCCTTTCCGTTCCAATATTGCGGTTGCCATTCCATGATTTGTTTTTTTGACACCGTCCTGTTCATATTCAAGGTGAGTTTTATATATGGCGTAAGATAACAGTTTCCCTGCTTTAACCTTTACATCGGTTATTTTGTAGTCCAGTAGTTTAAAATGGCTACTGTTGAATTCCGGTTTCAGGTGATTGTCACGATAATCTATCCAGCCCCAGTTTGCGTGCTGGCCTTCTACAACGGAAAATTGTTCTCCGGCCAAAAACAGGCCCATTTTCTCGATATCTTTAACACGAACCACCTTGGCATAGCCCTGCAGGGCTTTCGTAATCGCCTTAACCGATGCGGGATTGCCCCCAAGAACCGTCTGTTTCTTGCCGTGAGTGTGTCCCTCATCCGCATAAGCCGGCGCCGCAGCAAGGGACAATGCCACTCCAACAGAAAGTAAAGAAGACATCACAATTTTTCTGTTCATTTTCACTAAATAAATCCTTTTCAAAAATAAAAAAAAGAAAGAGACGCCAGCCCCTCAGATAAGGAACAGATGATCACCGGTTTTCTCTTTCCGTGCCTCTTGTACGTCGATAGCGCAGGCACCCCTCATTTTTTTCTGGATCACCTCGACAAATAATATCCCGCGCATCCACCGCCCCAAAACCCAGTGCCAGCGGAGCTTCAACAGTGAACTGGCCTAAATCTGAGGGAATATAACAGTTATTTCGTATAAACATCTAAAGTATCAGAGCTTGGTTTAAAGAAAGGCTACAAATGGAACATAACCATCCGCAGAACGAGAACGACACGTCTGGTCAAACCACAAAAGACCCCGTATGTGGCATGAAGGTCTCGATCCTGTCTGCAAAGCACAGCACCACACATCAGCATGAAAAATATTACTTTTGTTCCGCCAGATGTGAAGACAAGTTTGTCAAAGACCCTGAAAAATACCTCGGGGACAAAGAGCCAGATGAGATCATGCCCGCGGGGACCCAATATACCTGCCCCATGCACCCTGAAATCATTCGAGATGAGCCCGGCGACTGCCCCAAGTGCGGTATGGCGCTGGAGCCGATGGGAATCCCCAGTCGTGATGAAGGCCCCAATCCGGAACTGATCGATTTTACCCGCCGTTTCTGGATCGGCTTGGTGTTATCACTCCCCATTCTCATTCTTGAGATGGCCGGGCATTTCAGCGGCGAATTTAAGAATATTATCAGCGACCAAATGTCGGTCTTGATCCAGTTTCTGCTGGCTACTCCAGTCATGCTTTGGACGGCGGCACCGATATTTGTTCGCGGCTGGAAATCAATTCTGACCATAAATCCCAACATGTGGACGCTGATCAGCATTGGGACCGGGATTGCCTATCTCTATAGTCTGGTGGCATTTTTTGCCCCCGACCTGTTCCCCGACACGATCAAAACAGAGGGGGGGCTGGTGCCGGTTTATTTCGAGGCGGCAGCAGTGATCATTGTCCTCGTCCTGCTCGGTCAGGTGCTGGAATTACGCGCCCGGGAGAAAACCGGCAGCGCCATACGGGCACTGCTTGACCTTGCGCCCAAAGTAGCGCTTAGGCTCAATGAGGATGGTAGCGAAGAAGAGGTGCCGCTCGACCATATCCTGGTCGGCGACAGGCTCCGTGTCCGGCCAGGGGAGAAGGTTCCCGTGGATGGCATTGTGAGTGAAGGTCATTCATCAATTGATGAATCCATGCTGACCGGAGAGCCTGTTCCCGTTGAAAAACACATTGATGACAAGGTCACCGGCGCCACCCTCAACGGCACGGGCGGTTTCATTATGCGCGCCGAGCGGGTGGGTAGCGAGACCATGCTGTCCCAGATCGTTGCCATGGTGGCCGAGGCCCAGAGAAGCCGTGCGCCCATTCAAAAATATGCCGACCTGATCGCCGGCTGGTTTGTGCCTGCTGTACTGTTCATTGCCATTGCGGCTTTTACCGTTTGGTATTATTTCGGTCCGGAACCGGCTCTGACCCACGGCTTGATTGCCGCTGTTTCGGTCCTGATCATCGCCTGCCCCTGTGCCGTCGGTCTGGCGACACCGATGTCAATCATGGTCGGTACTGGGCGGGGGGCACAGGCCGGGGTTCTGATCAAAAATGCTGAAGCGTTGGAAATATTCGCCAAAGTGGATACTCTGATTGTCGACAAAACCGGCACGTTAACTGTTGGCAAGCCGGTCCTGACCGATATTGTTCCTCTCAATGGCTTTTCCGAGACCGAAATCTTAACCTGTGCCGCCAGCCTGGAGCGGGGCAGTGAGCATCCTCTGGCGGCGGCAATCGTTGGCGGGGCCAAAGCCAGAAACATCTCCCTCCTCCAGGCAGATAATTTCAACGCCGTCACCGGAAAAGGCGTCAGCGCCGTCATCGCTGGCGAACATGTGGCTCTGGGCAATAGCGCCATGATGGCCACATTGGGCCTAAACACTGACGATTTCAGGCACCAGGCAAATGGCATGAGGTATGAGGGTAAAACCGTCATGTTTATCGCCATAGATAAGACACTGGCCGGTCTGGTTGGCGTGGAAGACCCGATCAAGGAGACAACAAATCAAGCCCTCGACGCCTTGCACAGCGAAGGCCTGCGGATCATTATGGTTACCGGTGACAATACTGCCACCGCGAAAGCCGTGGCCAGCCGACTAAATATTGACGACGTGCGGGCCGATGTCCTGCCGGAAGGAAAAGCCGACATCATCAAGGAACTTCAAGCCAAGGGCGCCAAAGTCGCCATGGCGGGCGACGGCGTCAATGATGCCCCGGCGCTGGCCCTGGCCGAGGTCGGTATCGCCATGGGGACCGGGGCCGACGTTGCCATGGAAAGTGCGGGCATTACTCTCGTCAAGGGAGATCTAACTGGCATCGTCCGCGCCCGGCGCCTATCAGAAACAACCATGAGAAATATCAAGCAAAATCTATTTCTGGCATTCATTTATAATACGTTGGGCGTGCCCGTTGCGGCTGGTGTTCTATATCCAGTCTTCGGCATACTCTTGTCCCCGATTATTGCTGCCGCTGCAATGAGCCTGTCATCCTTGTCTGTTGTTGGTAACGCTTTACGACTTAGAATGACAAAAATATAATTTTCCATTCTGTTCATAATTGTCGAGAGGGCAAGCATTGAATACTCGCCCTCTCGTTACATTAAAAATCATACCATGATATTTTATTTAGAAATGCCTACGGAGTTGGATTCCATATTGGCGTGGTTCTCCCAATACGGTTACAGGAACATTGAGATCCGCTTCCCCTGCTGCATTTCTGCCGACCGTAATATAAGTTGCATAACGATTATCCGTTAAATTTTGACCATAAAGAGACAATTCCCACAATTCATCAGCTGTCGTGTATGAAACACGCGCATTCAGGAGTGAATAGGTACCAGAACGGAATTGCGGCAGATTATTGCGTTTAAAATCAACCGTATCTCGCCATGCGAAATCACCTCGGATAGTGAGGTGCCCCAAAGCACCAATATCCGCTGCATATTGTGCTCCAAATGAATAGGCCCATTCCGGTGAATTCGCAAGTCTGTTACCAGAGAAATCTTCGCCGCCTTCAAAGAAAACGTCATATTTAGCATCCAGGTAGGCTATAGTGGCGTTAAGGTCAAACCCGTTCGCTACTCGTGCAACAAACTCAGCTTCAACCCCTTTTATCTTGGCCTTTCCTGCATTGCTCGTCGTGGCGACACCACCGACAAACTCCACCACTTGCAAATTAGTATAATCATAATTGAATACACCAATATTCGCACGCAATCGCCGATCAAATAATGTAGATTTCAATCCAGCCTCATAACTCCACAAATATTCTGGATCAAAAGAACCCGCATCTCCAAGCTGAAAACCGCCCGATTTGTAGCCACGCGAAGCCGAGACATAGGCCATCACATCGTCATTAATATCGAAATCAACTGCAAAGCGTGGGGTCCATGCCTCCCAGTCTGCAGAGGGTGATCCACTATCCACTTCTGCTCCATTTACAACTGTTGAGAAACCATAACTTTTCTTCTCATAACTGTAGCGAATTCCAGCGGTGGTGCGTAATCGATCCGTGACATTGTAAGTCGCCTGACCAAAAAGAGCATAAGCGTTTGTCACATTGCGTTCAGGGATGTTAATTTTTGGGTTTTGGAACAATATGTCAATACCGCCATCTCCATCCTCATTCAGGAAAAACATTCCAACAACCCATTCCAGACGATCAGGACTGGTATTTGAAAATTGTAATTCCTGTGAAAATGATCTGGAATTTTCCCTGAAGCCAATATCGAAGAGAAACAGGTCCGTGCCATCCGCATCGATCATTTGATCCACATCACTTTCCCGATAAGACGTAATGGATTTAAAACCAACTTCCTCTCCTGTCCATGTGGCCGTTGCAGACACTCCCCAGACATCTGCATTGCTGACCGGTTTAGTATCAAATGCAACCCCAAGGTCCGTAGTTGGAACAGTAGCGCCGGCATCAATTATATCCTGTGCGTAGGTCGTTCTTACTGCGGGGAAACCGGTTTCACGTTCTTGATTAAAGTCACCCCTTAAAACTAATTCAAAACTTTCAGCAAGGTCAAATGCAAGAGTTACACGCCCTGCAAATGTATCTTGATCTTGATATTTATCGCCAGTTCCAACATCCGTATAGATCCCATCACGGTCATTTTTAAGTAATGTGATACGTCCACGGATTTTATCAGATAAAGGTCCAGAAATAGTCCCACTAAAAGTCCGTTTATTATAATTGCCTAAAGTGAAACCGACGGTTCCTTCAAGTTCCTCCCCCGGTGCTTTGGAAATAATATTAAGCGTGCCACCGGTAGAGTTGCGACCGAATAAAACACCCTGTGGACCACGTAGCAATTCTACACGCTCTACATCAAACATATCCTGATATCCCGTGGTCGGACGCGGCTGATAGATACCATCAATGTGAACCGTCACACTCGGATCCGTGGCAACACCGAAAGCAGATGTTCCAATACCACGGATATTAACAATAGCCATAGAATCGTTGGTCACTGTAATGCCCGGCACAAAAAATTGAAAATCTTCAATTGTGCGAACACCAATTTTTTCCATCATGTCGCCGGTCAAGGCCGTAACACTTAATGGGGTAGACTGAATATTTGTTTCCCTTTTTTCAGCAGTAATAATGATTTCTTCTAACAAAGAACCATTTTTTTTAGCATCCTCAGCCCAAGAGTTACCTGAAAAAAAAGACAATGCACATGTCGTTCCAAGCAATGCGGGTACAAATTTATTTTTAGTATCCATGAATTCCTCCATTGAGCCGGTTGGCCCAATTTTATCATTAAAATCTCACATGAAATTGCCACCCACAAAAATCAATAATAATTTGCATAATTGTTATTAATTAAGGGATGAACTTACTTTAATCTTCAGTTTTAGTAACTACATTCAACACCTCCCTATTTGTTATCTTAAATGTAACAATTTCAAGAAATTGGTACTGTGTAGTACGCAAAAAAGCTGACTTTCCCTTATGATTTCTTTATTTCAATAAAAATTTAATTGCCTCGATTTAGCAATTTGAGGGCTACTTCCATACAAACTAAAGATTTCTGCAAACAAACCGCAGTCATTTTTATATATTTCAAGCTTGGAGATACTTACCTTTTCTGCTGGAATATTTCTCATCCACTTTATAGCGGTTACGTATTATACGGTACGAATAAAGACTGGGTTTTCGCCATTTCACCGTTATAGCCACTTAAGCCAAGAGCCTGTTATTGCTGTCGTTGGGCAGCAATGCACGTCGGCCAAAAGCGTCTAAAATATAAAGACTTCCTTCAGGTATCTTCTAACGAAAAAACATCATTTTGAGATCAGGATACCCGGAATTTGACGTTTAAGTCCTACTAGAATGGGCTCTATGTCAATAATCTGTTCGCTGTGCGACACACCGGCAGAAAAGTCTCGCGTTACAATCTGACGGAGCATCTCCGCAGCAACAATAACCGTCATCTGTGCTTCCTTATGAGCGACGATTCCTATGATCAACTCTGCCTTACCCTCTTGCGTAAGCCCATCTGCCGTGACTGATATTCCACAAACATCTGATCCGACATGCACATTCATTAGTAACCAGGTTGCAAATTGGCGTTTCCAGTGAATACGCAATAAGCTCCTAAGTCCTACCCGAGGCAGCCTGGCGATCCCCAAATCATATAACGATTGTCAAACCGTAACCAAGTCGAAATCGACGGCACATCAAGAGTCCTTGTAAGAACCTGTTGATCTGAAAAATTAAATCGCCAAGCCTAATTCAATAGGAATATCAACACGACGAACAAATTTCATTTGTTTCATCGCATAATCTGCCAATAAATTTGTGAGACCCGGTGATAGTCCTACACTTAGTAAAACAGTTACGCCAGCCTGCTTATGACGTGCCCCCTATGATAAGGATTTTCTCATCAACTTTAGGCTGAGACTCAACAATTCTATTCATCCGAATCATTGAGCGCCTTTTACTTTTTAACCTTAAATGTCTTTCTTATATAAGCCAGAACATTTATGATATCCTGCTTCTTAAGCTCCTCATTTCCGCCCAATGCGGGCATTTCCATATCTGACCCCGGACTTTGAAATCCATCAATGATATGGTCCAGCAAAACGGTATCTGTTTTGGCAAGAGGCCCCTTTGACGAAGTAAAGTCGGGCACACCGGGAAATTCCCCTTTACCATTTTCACCATGACAGGCGACACAGGTCCCCTCGTAGACCTCCGCGCCTTTTTTAACATTATCTTGTGCTTTTGCAGGAATAATTATTAGGACCGAAGCTGCCAAGACAACACCAATCCTCCCTTTTTGTAGCAGATGAATTGACATCTTAAAAACCCCACCTATCTCAGTCTTCAACTTTTTCATTATTGCTTGCCTTTAGGAAAGCAACGATATCCCGCACCACATCACCTGGAAGGTTGGCCCGCACACGCATATGTGTGGCAGATACCTCCCATTCTTCATCAGTCAGATCCTTCGGTGACCTAATGTTATGACAACGACCACAGGTGGCGGCCCAAGACTTTGCTCCACGCATAAGCTGCGCAGGATCCTTTTTGGCCTTTTCAGCCGCTTCGACGGCCATCACTGCAGAGACAGAAGTCAAGAGGGCCGCAGCCATAATATATTTAACGATCTTCATCTTTTTATCCTTTTCAAACAATTAGAACCCATAAGACATTTGAAGCTGGTAACGTGTTTCGTCCATTCGGCTGACCAACATATAGTTGCGGCGCTCAACACCAGCTTTGACTACGACAGTTGGTGCCGCCCAAAAATTAAGCCCAACATTCCATCTCTTCTCCGAAGAGGAAACCAAAGAATCGTCAACCTTAACCCGGAATTCGCCGTAACGAATAACTGGCTCGAATTTGCCTAATGTCGCGTTATCTGAGACCCCTGAAAGGCGATAGGCCATCTGCGCATACCAAGTCTCCCAGGTAGCAGCCTCAAGCCCACCGTGCCCTTCTTCCCCCTCTACTATCTCTTCAAAATTCATTACTTCTGCAGCAACCGGGGTAGATTTTGAATTCAGATATTCAGCTCGAATATCCCAAGGACCCTTGGCATAGGCGATATCCGCCCCCCACAGGCGGTAGTCAGCATTTTTAGCCGGCTCCATATCACCATCTTCATTTATTCCCTCTTCAGCATTTAGACCTGCATTGAGGTAGGAGAAGCCCACTTCCAGAGAAGATTTATGGACAAGCGCCAACCGGCCGCCAAAGGATTTATTACTGTCATTATCCTTACCAAAGCCTTCTAGTTCTAGTTCATCCTCGTCATGACCTAAGCGTGGACCGTTACCAACAGCCAGAGAGTAAGTGAAGGTGTAATCATCGACAGGAACCCCGCCGCGCAACATAAAGCCAACATCACTGGATGGTTGAGCGCCACCATGCATGAACCCTGCAGGCCCACTCGCCACCTTGTTGATCCAGCTTGGATGCAGCCGCTCCTGAAATTGCCCAATTGGACTGAGGAATTTACCAACGACCAAAGTCATATTATCATGTAACAGAAAATTAAGCTGTGAATACTCAACTGCAATTTCGGTTTCACCATCATCTGTGGTTGTAATTTCCAATTCAGATTCAAACATGACCCAGTCTTTAAACTGAAAATGAAATGCCGGATTGAATTTACCCGCAACAAAAGTGTCTTTCGCATCACCTGAGACTGCTTCAAAACCAACATCTGCATACCCCGCTAGGTGCCAACGACTAGATGGTTCCGCTTCTTTCATAGTTGGCGCCTTGCGGAGAGAACTAATTGATTTTATTTTATTATCAAGCACCTCTTCTTTAACAGTTATGTTTTTTTCTTTAACCTCAAGATTCTTTTTTAATTCCTCTAGTTCCTTTTTTAAATCATCCAAACCTGAAATTTTATTTTCAAGTCCAATAATCTTAGTCCTTAAGTCAATGGTAGTTTCCTGTGATTGTGCTGTATTTATGTTGAGAGACAACAGGCTTGTGAATAAAGGGGCATAAAGAATTTTTTTCTTCAATAGATTGTGCATTTTTTTTCCTAATCCAAACGGTTATTTTTTTTACTCTAAGGCTTATACGAATAGGAAGCACTCCCCCCTCAAAAAAAGAGACCAACAGAAATAGATGATACGCTCATAACAAAAGACGTGAACATTGGACTGGATAATATGCCGAAAAACGGAAACAAAAGACCCGCTGCCACGGATACATCGGCGGCATTATAGACAAAGGCGTTGCCAGACCAAGCACACCGGGACAGGCGACAATCAAAAAAGCCCCAGCCGCCGCAACCATACCATATGACAGGGTCTGATCAGGCCCCAAATGACCCAGAAGAACCAACACTACAACAACTTCTACCGCAACAGCCGTCTTATTTCTGATCGTGCTGGGTCATAGTGGTACGCCTTTATCATGTGTTGTTGAGGATGAAAACTTTGGAATGAATGCTGGAACGCGAGCGGCATAATCATCCCATGCCTCACCGAACCGCTCTTTTGAATCGCGGTCCTCTTTTCTTGCCAGCCTGATATACATATAAGTAAGGATCGGAAACAGAACAAGAGTAGGAATCGTTGGCCATTGCAGCAAAAATCCAAACATAATGGCAATGAAGCCAATATATTGCGGATGCCGAATTTTCCCATAAAGACCGACCACCGCCATTTTTCCTTCGCGTTGCGCATTGTAGAGTACAGTCCAGGCCGCAGACAAAATCCAGAACCCGCCCCCGATGAACACAAAGCTCAATATATGAAAGGGTCCCAAATGTGGATTCCCATCCCAGCCAAGCGTCATCTCCAAAAGATGACCGGAATCATGAGCGAGCCAGTTGGTATCCGGAAAATTTGTTTGCAACCAGCCGGAAAGCACATAAATGGTCAGCGGAAAACCGTACATTTCGGTAAAGAGTGCCACCAAAAAGGCTGAAAATGCACCAAAACTGCGCCAATCAGTTTTGGTCTGTGGTTTGGCAAAACTAAATGCAAAAATAATAAAAATTGCTGAATTTAATATCACCAATGACCAGAGACCATAAGAGTTTGTCCCATGTTCCATTACCTAACTCTCCTCTTCATCATCAGAATAATAATGGCCACTGTCGCCGCTATGCCCGCCGTCATCACCGTGCATGAAGAGATGCATTAATGGACAGACCAGCAATATCAGCCATATCCAGTTGCTGCCTATATGGGCGCGATGCTCATTGATCAAAAAATACCCTCCAACCGCAAAGAAGAAGATCACTGTCAAACCAACCGGCGTTTTCCACCATGGTTTCTTGTTTTCTGGTCTGTGATAATGTTCGTGATCATGTTCCATTCGTGCTCACTCCTTATCTTTTGGATACAAATAATCCAGGATCGGGCATTCGCTCAGTAGCATATTCCCTCCCGGACAGGTCCCAGAGAGTTTTTTCAACGCATCATATATATTTTCCAAGCGCTTTATATCCGCTTTGGCTTCTTGCACTTTTAGATCCGTACGTTCCAGCATATCCTGACATGTAGCTGTTTGCGAAGCTTTCAGTGTAAGAAGTATTTTCACTTCTTCCAACTTAAACCTTGGACCACTCAATGGGGGCACGTCACTATCACAACTTCATTAATCTTGATAATTTGGCTATATCAGTAAAAGTAGATGGCCTTATAACTCCTGCGCAACGAAGAGTTCTCATCAAACATTTCCGTGAGGCAGGGCCTAATGAACGTATATGAGAATGATAGGTCTACCCTTCATGTTAATAATGTTAATACGTACAAAAAACCTCTTCCCCCCAGAATATTTAAAAACTTATTGATTTTCTTTACCCAGTTTGTAAATCATTTATTCAAATTAAAATCGATTGACCCCTCCTCTCTAGCGACTATGATTGAGACCGCAAAACATGCATAACGGCATGACGCTTACTCGACGGGAAAACAACTATGAAAAATTCTGAATATAACTCCGACTCGCTCAGTCTTTCGGCAACGGTGGCTATGGGTACAGGGGTTATGATCGGGGCGGGTATATTTGCCCTTACCGGCCAAATTGCCGAATTTTCCGGATCCTATTTTCCGGCTGCTTTTTTTCTCGCTGCCATCATAAGTAGTTTCAGTGCCTATACTTATATTAAAATGTCCAATAAATACCCGTCGGCCGGCGGCATCGCTATGATCCTTCAAAAAGCATATGGCCGCTCCACTATTACAGGGGCCTCAGCCTTATTGATGGCCTTTTCCATGATCATCAATGAAAGCCTTGTCGCCCGTACTTTCGGTACCTATACCCTTCAGTTATTTGAGGTGGAACGTGACAGCATGTGGGTTCCAGTCCTGGCTGTTGGCCTGATTGTTTTTGCCTTCATCGTCAATATTGCAGGCAATAAAATGATTGGAGGTATATCCAAAATAACAGCCGTCCTAAAAATCGGCGGTATTTTGAGCTTTGCCGTGATCATAATCTGGGTATCAGGTCTATCATTCACCGCAGACATCAATGTGCAAACTGCGCCAACAACACTAGGAAAATTTTTGGCTGGTGTTGCACTGGCCATCCTTGCTTTTAAGGGCTTTACAACCATAACCAATTCCGGTGGAGAGGTAAAAGACCCGACCCGAAATGTCGGGCGCAGCATAATGATTTCTCTCGCTATTTGCCTTGTCGTCTATCTGGCGGTAGCCTTTGCGGTCAGTAGTGTCCTTTCGATCGAACAAATTATCACCGCAAAGGACTTCTCTTTGGCGGAAGCCGCGCGGCCAACATTTGGCGAATATGGCGTTGTCTTTACAGTTATTATTGCGATTATTGCTACTGCCTCTGGTCTTTTGGCCAGCGTATTTGCTGTATCCCGAATGCTGACTATGTTGACCAAGATGAAGCTCATTCCGCACCGTCATTTCGGATTGCCTGGAACCCTGCAAACTCATTTGCTTATATACACTGTCGTATTAGCTGCCTTGCTTGCAACCTTCTTTGACCTGAGCCGAATTGCCTCTCTTGGGGCAATATTTTACCTCTTGATGGATATGATTATTCAGTGTGGCGTTTACGCGTATCTACGCAAGGAAATTGGTGCAAATGGCGGCATTATAATTGCGGCCATTGTTCTTGATGGTTTTGCCCTCTTGGCTTTCCTGATAATCAAAGGCTCTTCTGATCCCCTAATCTTGATCATTTCTGGAGTAGCTATCACAGCGATTTTTATCTTTGAGAAATTTTATCTCCAACGGCGCCGCAATAGCAGCGAAGACCACCAACATATGAAAATGTAAATATAAATCTTTAGGCTAAAACTTAGATCGTTAATTTAGCCAATTTCTTTCGAGCCCTATAAATTCTGGTTTCAACTGTTTTTTGAGTAACACCTAATATTAGAGCACATTCTTCCTGTGACATATCTTCTAAAACGCACATAATCAGGGGTGTTTTAAGTTTTTCCGGCAAACTTGCGACTGCTTTAACGAGGATTAAGAGTTCCCCTTTCTCAATGAGAGCATACTCTGGGTCTGGTCTCTGATCAGAAATATTATCAAGAATATTTACATTCTCCTCACTACTATTGAATGAGGAGAAAGGCAGCACCCGTTCTAAAGTTTTTTTTCTGCCCCAGTCCCGGCATTTATTCAAAGTTACCTGAAATGCCCAAGTGGAAAATTTCCTATTTGTATCGTATAGATGTATCTTTCGATATATATTGATGAAGCTTTCCTGTAAAAGATCATAAGCTTCATCCCGGTCTGCAACATATCGGCAAATGAATGAATAAAGCCGGGCCTTATAACGTGCCATTAATTCATCAAATGCGTCATGGTTCCCTTCCTTCATCCAAAGAGCAAGAGTTTCGTCACGCGCCTCTTTATTAAAGCCCATGCATAACGTCCGCCACATAATCATCAAAGATCTTGGCCTGCTTCTCATTTAGCAAGGCCCTCATATCAAATAGATGGATTATTGTCACTTTTTGAAGCTGCCCCATAGCAGTATGTACTTTTTCAACTGCGGCCTGAACTTCTGGAGTATAAGATTTTTCTTTATTCATAATGTCTCCAAGTTCCATATTGGCGACACGTATTTGATTTTCATAAAAAATTTTCTCTTCAGAGAATTTTTTTTCCAGGGGCACCAATTTTTCCCTTTGATCCTGAGTCAAATTTAACATCTCATGGAAACTTGGATGAGAATTTTTCATATCCCTTACATAATCTTGATGGAAATAACTCCCGATAAAATAACCTATTGTGATTATGGAAAGAAACAAGAGTAAAGAAAAAACAATTCGCCGGATCACACTCATAGCTTCACCGCCAATAGTGAGGAGGGTAATTTTTCATTGGATACACTAAACACCTCAAGACCCAATTTATCAGCGGAGGTAAGGTGAGTATCCGTTTGCAGTTGCCCCCCCAACATAATTCCCAAAATCATCAAGGACGCCACGGCGCTAGCACTTATTGAAATTGGCATCCCAAACCACTCTTTCATAAAGTTCTGCAAAGAATTGCGATTTGGTCCACTCGAAAATAACTGATGCTTTACATCACGCTCAAGATTCGCTAGGTCATCTTTAAAATTGACCTTCGAATAATGCTTGAGTTGGCTGTCTAAATTTTTGTTCATACTTACCCTTTTTGGCTCCTAAAAGCAGTATTTTTGACGTTACTTTAGGCGACCTTTAGATATAATCTATAATTTCAATACGTAGTATATTACTTGACCCATCGCAGTATATGAATTAAAAATTTTCTGTTCAGGCAAACTAATTTCGAGCCCTTATAACCAACCAAATATTAGTGAAACCTAATGGTCGTGGTTATGCCCATCATCCCTTTGGGGTTCTTTTTGGTTTTGAGGGTTTTCTTCCTCATGATTGTGCGGTACAGTTCGGCTGTCATCATGCTCTGCTGGTGCAGAACTCCCTCCCTGATTATGTGCCGCCCCCTCCTCGTGACTATGGTCATGACCTTCACCTTCGGGCTTTGGAAGGGACAAAACCCCAAGCCCATAACGATAAACAATATCACCGCCTTTAAAGCCCGTAATACCTAACAAACCTGAACTGACAAGCATAGCGATGACAAATGCCAGGCCCACTGCCTTGCCTGCACGATAAACGAAGACAGACCAGATTGCTACAATCCAGAAGAGACCTGCTGTTGCCAGTGCCCAGTTCCGATGATCTGTCATAGCAAGATGGGAGGGCGTGTCGTGATCAACCGTATTATAAGCATAAACACCAGCAATGACCGTCAGAACAGTTATCACGGCCCCCAACCAGAGATTGATATATGCCGCACTGATCAGCTTCTCTTTCCATTTTATCTTTACAACAATAAATCCTGCCGTAAAAAACAAGGAGGAGATAACATATAAAGCTATCGTAAAATGGACTAGCAACGGGTGCCAGTTAGGTATGATATCCATTGGTTGTTTCCTAAAAAAGATTTCAAATATTGGAAGCTAATTTTTTTTAATACGATAAATTTTTGTTATCCCCTCGGAAATATTTATTCAACCACGCTTTTTTGTACCCTATGAATAAGCTTGATAATTTTTCCCATATGTTCTGAGGGATTGCATATTTCCCATCGTAATAGTTTGTGTATAGGGGCTCTTCCCTCCCTCCCTTAATAGCGTAGACCCTATACAAACCTTTAATGAGAGGCCGGAATGTTACTCTTAAATTCCGGCTTCTCATTTTTTTTGAGGGGTTTTATTTTCCGCTACGTAACAATGTGAGGAGCAGGAGGAAAGATGGGATTAATACAGCGTTCCTCAAAATTGTTAATTTCTTTTTTCCTGTTCCACCATATTTAGGTTCTGAGATTTCTTATATTTTAAAGGTTTCAGGACAGAAAAAAGTTAGGGTGTTAACGTGCCTCTCATTAAAAGCAAGATTTTAGTAATTACATTGATCCTGATGGCCTTTATTGGCCAGGCAGCTTCTGCCACGGAGGCAGCTTGTCAAATGGACACAGTCAGACAAATCACCCAGAAAAGCGTTACTGCCCTTTGCATGACATCAACTGACCATACATCCAATATGGAAAATGAAGATAATTCCTGCGGGTCTAAATCAAAATCAACGATGTCTAAATCTTGCGGACAAGAAAGAAATTGCTCTTCAGGCGATGTTGCTTCTGCAATATTGCTCACTTCCCCCATCACCAATCGGGGTATATCCGTACTTCAAAAGAAAAGCGCCCCCCCTTTCCTGGTAACAATGCAGTTCCCAGCCACCTTATATCGCCCTCCTATTTCCCTATAATACAAGGGAGAACCGCCTGCAGTGTATTAAGAGTATCATACTTCTGTTTGGCGGGCTGGTGAATATCTGCCTCTCTCTATATCGCAATTTTTCAAATAATTAAATGATCTTCTTGCAAAAGAATTTATCAATCTGCCCCCCACTAGGAGCTTAAAATGTTTATTATTAACTTGATAACAAAGCGGTTATTTTCTGTTTTGATACCTATCTTTCTAACTGCATGTTATGACGCTGACAATAAAGCGACGTCAAAGCAAGTTACACCACAGCAAACAAATATACCTGTTCTGGAGGTTTATAAAACGCCAACCTGTGGCTGTTGTAGGAAATGGATATCACATTTAGAAGAAAATGGTTTCCATACCGTGGCCCACAATAGAAATAACTTGTCCTCTCTGAAGGCCGAAAAAGGCGTGAAACCCCATTTTCAATCTTGCCACACCTCCATTTCAAGAGATGGTTTTGTTTTTGAGGGTCATATCCCGGCCAAATACATTCAGAAATTTCTGGCGGAAAAACCAGAAGGTGCTATTGGCCTCGCAGTTCCTGCCATGCCCCTCGGCAGTCCAGGAATGGAAGCAGGCGGTAGGTTCTCACCCTATGCAGTGTTGATCTTAATGGCTGATGGCTCAAGCAAACCCTATGCTCAGATTGAGACTCTACAGGAGCAGTACCAATGAAATTTTGTAATAAACCCCTTAAACATATAATTGGCATCCGTGTATTCTTGATGATAATACTTTCAGTTTTTGGGACCTCCTCAGTAAACTCGGAAGAATTAAACAAGAAAAGTAATCAAATACTCGATATAGGACTTGCGATTCAGAAAGCCCAACAAAACGACCCGTGGTTAGTAGGAAATAAACACTCACAGGACGCCATAGAGGCACAAAGCATCGCGGCAGGATCACTTCCCGACCCGAAAATGTCTATCGGTTTGGCCAACTTGCCCACGAATAGTTTGAATTTTGGCCAGGAGGCCATGACTCAAGCCAAAGTCGGTATTTCACAGATGTTTCCGCCCGGTGATAGTTTGAACATAAGAAAAAGACAGCTTGAACTAACGAGCAGACGATTCCCTTACGAGAGACAGGACCGACGGGCTAAAATTGCCGTAACAGTAGGTCAGTTGTGGTTGAATGCATATAAGGCCCAAGAAAGCATCACCATCATTGAGAGGAATCGTTTCTTGTTTGAGCAGTTGGTAGATGTGGCAGAATCCAGTTATTCCACAGCATTGGGTAAAAGACGTCAACAGGATGTCATACGCGCTCAGCTTGAACTAACCCAATTGAAGGATCGCCTTACCGTACTCCACCAAAGGCAGGAAATGTTTCAACAAAAGCTTTCAGAATGGTTAAATGGTTATTTCGTTAATCAATATTCCGATAATCCACTGGTAGACAGTCAGATACAATCAAACCGCTTTTCTCTTGTTCGTAAAATTCCTGATATAAGCCTCATTAATCAACATCTCTATAGTTCAAAAACTCAAACTAACCCGGAGTTACTCTACGAGAATTTATCAGGGCATCCCGCTCTGAAATCCCTTGAACAAAAAATTCGGGCAAGCAAGATGGGTATTGATCTCGCCAAGCAGAAATATAAACCAGAATGGGGGGTAAATGCCGGATATGGTTACCGGGGAAGTGCCCCCTTGGGAAATAGCAGATCTGATCTTTTTTCTGTCGGCGTAACCATAAGTATTCCTCTTTTTGCTGCCAACCGACAAGATAAGGAAGTGCAATCGGCAAAATCTCAAACATCCGCTGTAAAGACCGAAAAATGGCAACTTCTTAGAAAGTTAATGGCCTCTTTTGAAACAGAAAAATCTGAACTACTGCGGTTAGATGAACGACAGAAGTTATTTGAAACACTGCTGCTTCCGCAAATGCATGAACAGGCTGATGCTTCCTTAACCGCTTATACAAATGATGATGGCGACTTTGCCGAAGTGGTGCGCGCCCGCATAGCTGAAATGGATGCTGAGATCATCGCTTTGGATATCAATGTTGAACGACAAAAAACCATCCTCCAATTGAATTATTTATTTATGACAGATGCTGATGAAATCATCATAGGTGTCCCTCGTTCAGGAGATTTAAAATGACCATAAACTATACAAAAATAAAGCCATTAATTATCGGAGCAATTTTAGGCTCTGCCATTTCAGCAATAGTCTACGCCAACCTATTCCAACCTTCAGAAGAAACACAGAGCCAGAGTGCCACGAGCAATGAAAATAAACCTCTTTATTGGGTTGCGCCAATGGATCCTAACTACAAAAGAGATAAACCGGGGAAATCCCCTATGGGGATGGATTTAATCCCAGTTTACGAGAAAGGCAATAGGGGCGGCAATAGTGGGCCAGGAACGATCGAAATTTCACCAGAGGTCGTGAATAACCTTGGCGTGAGAACCGTTACCGCAGAATATAAACCACTTCATTTAAAAATAAAAACGGTAGGATATGTTCAATATGACGAAGACAAACTGGTTCATATTCACCCCCGCATAGAAGGTTGGATTGAAAAGCTTTATGTAAAAGCTTCCGGTGATCCGGTAGAAAAAGGCCAACCTCTCTATAAGATATATTCTCCTGAATTGGTAAATGCACAAGAAGAATTAGTTTTGGCCTTAAATAGGAAAAACTCTCGGTTGTTACAAGCTGCTGAAAACAGGCTGCGCGCCTTGCGCGTCACAGATCAGACAATTAACGACATTAAGACAACAAAGAAAATCAGTCAGACGATTACCATGTTTGCCCCTCAAGGTGGGGTCGTTGATAATCTTAATATCCGCGAGGGTTTCTTTGTCAAGCCCGGAACAACCATGATGTCAATTGGTGTACTTGATCAAATTTGGGTAGAGGCTGAAGTATTTGAGCGTCAAGCATCACAAGTGAAAGAAAACCTTCCCGTTACCATGTCTCTGGACTATATGCCTGGGAAAAAATGGCGGGGAATAGTTGATTATATCTATCCTACATTGGATACAAAAACCCGAACCCTTAAGGTCAGGCTGCGGTTTGACAACAAAAACAGTGAGCTAAAGCCCAATATGTTCGCCGAGGTCGTTATCCATGCTGAAAACACTGATGATAGTCTACTCGTGCCGAAAGAAGCCATTATTCGCTCTGGCAGCTTTGATAGACTTGTCCTCGCACTGGGCGATGGCCGGTATAAGTCCGTTAAAGTTAAAATCGGCCGGGTCGATGATCAATTTGCGGAAATTATTTCAGGTATAGACGCCGGGGAGAGCGTTGTTGCCTCAGCTCAATTCCTGCTTGACTCTGAATCCAGCAAAACATCCGACTTTAAGCGGATGAATTTCAAAAGTGACGAAGCAAGCGACAATGGGGCCGGACAGCCCCATGAAACGAATAAAAAATCTGAGATCATGGATCACAGCAAAATGAAGCACGGGCAACAGGGGGATGAGAAATGATTGAATCCATTATTCGTTGGTCGGTTGGTAACAGATTTTTCGTATTACTTGCGACCTTTATTCTGGTTGGTGTTGGGCTTTATTCCCTAAAGAACACCCCTGTTGATGCGCTACCTGACCTGTCCGATGTTCAAGTCATTATTAAGACTTCCTATCCCGGACAAGCGCCGCAAGTAGTGGAGGATCAGGTCACCTACCCTCTGACCACGGCCATGCTGTCCGTGCCGGGGGCGGTCACCGTCCGCGGCTATTCTTTTTTCGGCGATAGCTATGTTTATGTGATTTTTGATGAAAAAACCGATCTTTATTGGGCACGAAGCCGGGTGCTTGAATATCTCAGCCAAGTGGCTGCTTCGCTGCCGAATAACGCCAAACCTCAACTTGGACCGGATGCCACCGGCGTGGGTTGGGTATATCTTTATGCCCTTGTCGACAAGAGCGGTCAGCATGACATCAGCCAGCTGCGCAGTCTGCAGGATTGGTTCCTGAAATATGAACTTCAGACAGTTCCTGGCGTTTCTGAAGTTAGTGCTCTTGGCGGCATGGTCAAGCAATATCAGGTGAAAGTGAACCCTGATAAACTTAGAGCTTTCAACATGCCGCTATCCCATATTCAAACGGCAATCAGGCGCGGCAATCAGGAAATTGGCGCCTCAGTCATTGAAATGGCGGAAGCTGAATATATGGTGCGTGCAACCGGGTATTTGAGTAGTGAGAAAGATATTGGCAACATTCCCTTGGGTGTTAACCAAAATGGGACACCTTTGTTATTGAAGGATGTTGCCGAAATTGGAGTTGGTCCACAAATGCGCCGTGGCATCGCAGAACTTAATGGTGAAGGAGAAACGGTCGGTGGCATTATTGTCATGCGATATGGGGAAAATGCGCAACAAGTCATCGAACGTGTTAAAACCAAACTGGAACAACTTAAAAAAGGCTTGCCAGAAGGTGTAGAGATCATCACAGTTTATGATCGCAGCACCCTGATAGAACGGGCTGTCAAAAACCTCTGGATCAAGTTACTTGAAGAATTTGGCGTTGTGGCATTGGTCTGTATGGTTTTCCTTTTTCATGTTCGGTCTTCGCTCGTCGCTATCGTCAGTTTGCCTGTAGGCATACTGACGGCTTTTATTATCATGCATTTCCAAGGACTGAACGCGAATATCATGTCGTTGGGTGGCATTGCTATTGCCATTGGGGCCATGATTGATGGTGCTATTGTCATGATTGAAAATATGCATAAGCACATGGAACACACTCCACTGACACGCAAAAACCGATGGAAAATTGTTGCCGATTCAGCCAGTGAAGTCGGGCCTGCTCTATTTTTCAGCCTACTCATCATCACTGTTAGTTTTGTTCCTGTCTTTACTCTAGAAGCGCAGGAAGGACGCATGTTTTCACCACTGGCCTTCACCAAGACCTATGCCATGGCCGCCTCGGCAGCATTGGCTATTACTTTGGTGCCAGTTTTAATGGGGTATTTTATTCGCGGCAAAGTGCTGCCGGAAAATAGAAACCCGGTCAACCGGTTATTAACCGCCGCCTACATGCCTGTCCTAAAGAAAGTCCTTCAATTCCCAAAGCTAACCTTACTTGGGGCACTAGTGATACTGGCAATGGGTTTATGGCCGCTGGATAAAATCGGTAGTGAATTTATTCCTCCCCTTGATGAAGGCGACTTGATGTATATGCCGACCACCTACCCCGGCATATCCATTGGGAAAGCCCGAGAACTACTCCAGCAAACCGATAAGCTGATCTATACCGTACCGGAGGTCAAAACTGTTTTTGGCAAGGTGGGGCGGGCGGACACTGCGACAGATCCCGCGCCACTGACCATGGTTGAAACATTTATTCAACTGAAACCACAAGATCAATGGCGCGAAGGCGTAACAACAGAGAGTTTGAAAAAAGAATTGGATAGTCTGGTCAAATTACCAGGTGTCACCAATGCCTGGGTCATGCCGATTAAAACCCGTATTGACATGCTGGCGACCGGCATAAAAACCCCGGTGGGCATTAAAATAGCCGGTCCTGAATTGTCAGAAATTCAGAAAATTGGCAAACAACTGGAGGAAATTCTGAAAGATGTTCCCGGAACTGCCTCAGTCTATTCCGAACGTGTTGCGGGGGGGCGTTATATAAAGGTCGATATTGATCGGGAAAGAGCCGCGCGGTATGGCTTGAATATATCTGATGTGCAACAAGTAGTCGCCACCGCCATTGGGGGCATGAATGTAACCCAGACTGTTGAAGGGTTGGAACGTTACCCTGTCAATATTCGCTACCCACAGGATTACCGGAATTCACCTGAGCAATTATCTCTTCTGCCTATTGTTACCCCAAATGGCCAACGTATCGCTTTGGCAGATGTGGCGACTATTCTGGTTGAAGATGGTCCACCGGCTATCAAGAGCGAGAATGCGCGACTGAATGGCTGGTCATTTATTGATATTGAAGATGTTGATATCGGGAGTTATGTTGTCGAGGCTCAAAAAATAGTCAATGAGCAGCTCATCCTGCCGGCAGGTTATTCTATCCAATGGTCAGGACAATATGAATATATGCTGAGGGCTAAGGAAAAACTCATCTATGTAGTGCCATTAACATTGGCAATTATTATCGTGCTTCTATTCATTAATTTCCGAAATTTCATCGAAGTTGCCATCATTATGGGAACCCTGCCTCTGGCGATGGTCGGCAGTGTCTGGCTGATGTATATTCAGGGGTTTAATTTCTCGATTGCCGTCGGGGTTGGCTTTATCGCCCTCGCCGGTGTCGCCGTGGAGATAGGTGTCATCATGCTGGTCTATCTCAATCAAGCCTATCAGCAGATGAAGAAGAATTGCGCCCAAAAAGACATTTTGCCCAGTAACGAAACTTTGGTGCAAGCGGTACTACATGGTGCCGGGATGCGGGTACGCCCCGTGATGATGACTGCGGCGGCAATCGTCGTTGGTCTGCTGCCTATCCTTTATGGCACCGGAACAGGATCAGAAGTTATGAGCCGGATTGCAGCCCCCATGGTCGGCGGAATGGTTAGTGCTGTTCTCTTGACCCTCCTTGTAGTCCCGGCGGTTTATTATCTCTGGCGCAAATCAAGTATACAAGAATAGGTGATATAAGGTCGTTGCTTTAACCATTAAGGCAGCGACCTATTAATTTAGGGGATTAACCAAAACCACTTGCTCGGCAGAAGGCATTTTATATTTCGGGCATGGCCTCCAAGTTGGCAAGATTGTGTTTCTGCTAACAAAATTATCTATATTAGTTCAGATTAGACCTGACAGTTGTTGCAATCTAAAAGAGAGATGGTCCTAAAAAACTGTACAGCCTGTTAGGCTCTGGACTCATTAAATCCACCAAATAACAATGGCGGCGATGCAGATTGCAGAAAAGAAAGTATGAGAACAGCGGTCATATCGTGTTGATATCCGCCGCCAATCTTTTAAGCGCCCGAACATATTTTCAACCTTATGTCTTTGTTTGTACAAAGTTTTATCATAGATAACCGGACGCTTTCGGTTTTTCCTTGGCGGGATACATGGCGTGATGCCTCGGGCGCGCAAGCCGTCCCTGAACCAGTCGGCGTCGTAGCCACG
>TARA_R110002073_G_scaffold336526_1_pt1 | contig 30127 bp, 17 predicted proteins | sample TARA_R110002073 | Tara Oceans TARA_R110002073 (sample SAMEA4397174) | marine metagenome | biome: Polar Biome; feature: [DCM] deep chlorophyll maximum layer (ENVO:01000326); material: water (ENVO:00002006), including particulate matter (ENVO:01000060) such as... | depth 40 m | reverse complement strand
CAATCAACCATTCGCGACCAGTTACCGATTAGCGTGCCTGCACCCGCTGGATTTTGGTCAGCGAATTACCTCTTGGGATGCAAGGCCCAATTGTGCTATTCAGCAAGAACCGTGATGAGTGTCACGGTCAAAAAGACCACAGCCCACGAGTTTGTGCTGGAAAGATGGCTTGGCCAATCATCCGCGCCCACTCGACTCCTTCGTTCACCTCGGTTGGATTCGACGCATGGAAGCTCAGTTCCTCGATCACTACAACCGAGAACTCGGCTACCTGAGAGAACTGGGGGCGGAGTTCGCACAAGAATACCCCGCGGTCGCCGGCCGCTTGGGCATGGACGAATTCGCCTGCGCCGATCCTTTCGTCGAACGTCTGCTGGAAGGATTCGCGTTTTTGGCGGCACGAGTGCATCGCCGTTTGGATTCCGAGTTTCCACAACTCACCCACGGATTGCTGCAATCGATCTACCCGCACTACACGCGTCCGATCCCATCCGCAGCGATCGTTCAAATTCACCCGGATCCCGACGAAGGATCGCTGGCCAGCGGCTACCGTTTGCCCCGCGGCTCTCGTTTGCAGGGACCGTCCAGCCAAACCTGCCCGACGCCTTGCCGATTCGAAACAACCGCTCCGGTTGATTTGTGGCCGATTCAATTGATGGACGTCGAATGGGTAGAACGTGGCACTGCGACCCGTCGCCCGATGCCTGCGATCATGAAGGGCATGCCCTGTCGTGGGGCACTGCGAATCACGCTTCAAACCACGGCAGGTTTGCCGATGTCGGCACTCGACCTGGACAGCCTGCCGATTCATCTTCGCGGTGGCGAAACCGCGCACCAGTTGCTCGAGCTACTCATCGCCCATCAGAACGGCATCGTTGTCGGCGACGCCGCTTCGGATCAATGGCAACGACTGGATTCGGCATCGCTGGTCGCTGGTGGTTTCGATGACGCAGAAGCATTGCTACCCGGCGAGCCTCGTTCGTTCAGTGGATACCGATTGCTGCAAGAGTATTTCTTGTTGCCCGAAAAGTTCCTGTTCGTAACGCTAAACGGGTTGTCCCACGCGGTTTCGATGGCGAAGGGAAACCAACTCGAAATCATCATCGGCGTTGACCAATCGCAGAAGGATTTGGTGGGACGTCTCAACCGTGAACACTTGGCTTTGCACTGTGTCCCAGCAGTCAACTTGTTCAAGCAACGCGCGGATCGGGTCCCGATTTCAGAAACCAAATCCGAACACCAACTGTTGGTCGACCGCAGCCGACCGTTGGACTTTGAAATTTGGTCGGTCGAACAACTGCTTGGTCACGGAACATCGGCTCAGCAAGAGGTTGAGTTCCTGCCGCTCTACGCGGCACCAACCAACATGGCCGCTCGTCAGCAACACGCGGCCTACTACACGCTCGATCGTCGTCCGCGGCAACCTTCGACGAACCAACGTGAATACGGTCATCGCTCACCGTACTTGGGAACAGAAGTCTTTGTGACGCTGACGGATTCGAGTCAACGACCATCGCGGCATCCGATTCGCCAACTGTCGTCCACGGTCTACTGCACCAACCGCGACCTCGCCCTGCTGAAACCGGAAGCGGGTTGGCGGGACGCGTTCACACTGGATGGCCCCGGACCGGTTGCCTCCATCAGTTGTCTGTCCGGCCCAACCACTCCGCGAGCACCGCTGACCACCGAAGATGGCGAGACGTGTTGGCGACTGGTCAATCACTTGACGTCAAACTTCCTCTCGCTGTGCGATCGCGAAAAGTCGACGGATCCCAACTCGAATCATGCAGCGGCGTTGCTGCGGCAAACGCTGTATCTGTATTGCCCGGAAGACTTGCCCGCGACGCGTCGCCAAGTGGACGGGATTCTCTCGGTGACCAATCAAGCGGTCACGCGACAAATCCCCATGCCCGGCCCCATCGTTCACGGTCGAGGCGTGCACCTGGAATTGGAGTTGGACGAGTCAGCTTTCGAAGGCGGAGGTGCGTTCCTACTGGCGGGAGTGCTGGATCGTTTCATGGCACGCTTTGTGTCTTTGAACAGTTTCACGCAAACGTCGCTCCGCACGCCCACACGTGGCCCGGTGCATCGATGGCCAGTTCGCACCGGGAAAACCGCACTGATCTAGCCACCGCATCAACCTCGCCATTGGCCGGGTTCCAACCCTCACGCCGAGACATTGATTCGCCGTTCTCGTTTTGCCTGACAAGTCCATGACCACTTCAGACTCCACCGCCACCTGGGAACAGCGTCTCACGGAAGAACTCGGGAAACCGGTTCAGTCGCTTGATTTCTTTCAGGCGATGCGACGAATCGAAGCCGAGTCACCGACGCTGCCTCGAGTTGGTCACGCCAGACAAACGAGCCAAGAGGCCGTTCGGATCCGGCAAACATCGGCACTGGACTTTGCCCCGGCAACGATCGATCGAATCGATTCGGGACACGATGAACGCGCCCACATCAGCCAACGATTCTTTGGTCTGTTGGGGCCCGGAGGTCCATTGCCTCTGCACATGACCGAGACCGTTCGGCATGAAACCAGGCACAACGCTGACCCCACTTTGGAATCGTTTCTGAACCTATTCCATCACCGCATGGCAACGCTGTTCTACCGGGCGTGGAGTAGCAGTCGCGGTGCGGTCCAGCGTGATCGACCAGAGACGGACCGGTTCGCGGCGTACGTGGGTTCCATCTCGGGCACGCTGAATCCCGGAGCAGAATCCAACGCCGCCGCAACCTCAACTGACAACTCAGGGCTGTACTTCAGCGGCCGATTTGGGTCCACACATCGCAACGCGGAAGGTCTCGCGGCGGTGGTTTCCGCGACGGTGCACGCGGATGCGAATGTCAAGACATTTCGATTGCGGCAACTCCGTTTGGAACCAGAAGACCGAACGCTGCTCTCTCGATCGGAACGGCCATCTGGTCGCGGAGAAACCGCGGGCCGGGGTGGTCGACTGGGACAAAGCGTTGTGCTCGGACGCAGTGTCCCGGATCGTTGCTCGATGATCGACTTGGACGTGGGACCGATCGCGTTTGATTTGTTTCAGGAACTACTTCCTGGCGGCGAGTCGCATAACACGCTTCGTGAATTGATTCGCGGCTACGTCGATCCCGGATTGGATTGCCGCGTTCGTTTGATCTTGGATCGCCACACGATCCCACGTTTGTCACTCGGCCGAATCGGTGCTCTCGGCCGAAGTGCTTGGGTTCACGGGAAAGCTCCCCGCGCCGATGTCGGCGACTGTCAATTCATTCTCTAGCGTTGCACACGATCTCACAATCATGACTCTGACCCAAGCCAACCGTCCGATCGCCGTCAGCACACCGCTGGATGACGATGCGCTCGTGTTGACCGGTGTGACTTGGACAGAACAACTCGGGCGTCCCTTTGGTGGGACGTTGGATTTGGTCAGCTCTGAAGGCGACATCGATCCGCTCGACCTGCTTAAAGAACCAGTTTCGATTCGCATTGGCGATCCAGACGACTCGCCCGAATACCTGCACGGCTATGTCACACGGTTCGGTCAGGTTGGCACCAATGCGGGCTTGTACCAATACCACGCCACGCTTGCTCCCTGGATGGGATTGCTGCGACATGTCGGCGGATCACAAGTCTTTCAACAGCAGACGGTCGTCGAAATCGCCAAAGCCGTGATCGAATCGCGAGGCTTCACCGGCGAACTGGAAGACCGACTCACGCAAACGTATCGCCAACGAGCCTACTGCGTGCAATACGGCGAATCGGACTTCCAATTCCTCAGTCGACTGTTTGAAGAAGAAGGTATCTACTACTTCTTCGAATACACCGAAGACCAACACACGCTGGTGCTTTGCGACGACGTCAGTGCCCACCAAGCGTCGGCGTCGTTTGGTTCGCTGCCCTATCACGCGGTGGAACAACCGGGCACCGAAACGTGTCTTTCGCAGTGGACCTATGAGCGCGACTTCAACACGGCGTCGTACGTGTTGCGAGACTACGATTTCCAAAAGCCTCGCGCCGAAATGACCGTTCGTCAAAACGCGTCGGACACGGCAAGCGACTGGGAATGGTACGAATTCCCGGGTCAGTTCTTTGAGACCGACGACGGCCAACACTACGCTCGCGTTCTAACCGAAGCCGCCACGTCAGACCAACACGCCGCCGCCGTGGACGTGTCAACTCCCTCGGTGATCGCCGGCAACCTTTTGACGATGACGTCGCATCCCGTCGATGATCTCAATCAAGAGTACCTGATCGTGGGCCGGCATCTGATGATGACGACTGGCGATGTATCGGCCGGCAGTGGAGGTGCACACTCCTTTCACCTGAACAATCGACTGCGGTTGCTTCCTTCGTCCATTCCCTTCCGCAGTCGACAAACGACCGAACGGCCGATCATGGCAGGCCCTCAAATTGCAACGGTCGTGGGTCCCGATGGCGAAGAAATCTGGACCGACGCGTATGGCCGCATCAAAGTCCAATTCGCTTGGGATTTGATTGGCACCGGTGACGACAGCAGCTCCTGCTGGATTCGCGTGACGCAGCCTTGGACTGGCAAAGGATGGGGTGCGGTCTCGATTCCACGAGTTGGCGAAGAAGTGATCGTCGCGTTCTTGGACGGCAACGTGGATCGACCGATCGTGACCGGGCGGGTCTTCAATGCCGATCGCATGCCTCCGGAAGATCTGGCCGACGGGCAAGCCAAAACGGTCTTTCGCACACGCAGCACCCAAAAAGGGGACGTGAACTGTTTCCATGAGTTGACGTTTGATGACACGAAAGATGCCGAGCAGATCTACCTGCACAGCGAACGCGATTTTGTTCGTGAGGTCGAAAACAATGATTCATTGAAGGTTGGTTTCGACAAATCAGACAGCGGCGACCAAACGATCGAGATCTACAACGACCAGAACGTCCAAATCGGAGTCGGCAGCGGATCGGGAAGCCAGACCACCGAGATCGGACAAGACCGCACGACCACGATCGATGCGGGCGACGACAACCTGACGGTCAAGCAAGGCGATCAAAATGTGTCGGTCGAAAGCGGCGCGATCACGATCGAAGCGGCCAAGTCGATCACGATCAAGTGTGGTCAATCCTCCATTGAGCTGACGCCGTCGGGCATCAATATCCAAGCAAGCGAGATCGCCATCAAGGGTGATACCAAGATCAGCATGGCGGCTCCCGAAGTCGACGCCGCCGCCGATGCATCCATGACACTGAAAGGCAACGCATCAGCGGAACTGAGCTCCGGCGGATCGCTCACGGTCAAAGGAGCCATCGTCCAAATCAACTAGTTCGTCCCGAAAAGGGGTCAGACCCCTTTTCGGACAGAATTGGCTCACGCGTCCCTCCACTTCATTCCAATCCTTCGCTTCATCATGCCACTCTTGCTCACCGCTCATCCCGCTGACGACACCGACGTGCGATTGATCTTGCGCGTCGGTCAGGAAGCACGCGTGGGCAGTAGCGAGTGGGTGGAAATGAGCCTTCCCGATGACGCCGCGTTGTCACCGGAACACTTTGTCGTTCGCTGCGGAACGGACGCGGTGATCGAGGTCCTCGAGGGACAGAATGCACTGATCGTTGCAGGAGACTCATGCGATCGGCTCACGCTGTCAGAAACGGGCCAATGCGAAACCGAGTTCGTCGCCGGCCAAACCGCATTTTCGGTTCGTTGGTCACCCGACGTGACGACCGCGACACCCAAAACGAATCCACAACAACTGGCGACTTCCGACGAAACCATCGACGATCACGCGACCATCGCCTCGCTTGCAAAAGTGATGTCGATGTCGGACGCGGCCACGTCATTGATCCAGTCGCCCGATCAAACGATGGACTACCTCCAGCGTTTGATCGATGCCTCCTTGAACGACGATGCGATCCGGTTTCTCGCTGGTGCGTTGCCGGTCCGAACCGCCGTCGGATGGGCGATCGATGCATCCGGCTTTGCCGATCGCGCGAGCAGTACGCTCGACCAAAGCATTCTGGCTTGGCAGACCTCGGGCGACGAAACCGACCGCCGCAAAGTTCGCGATCAACTGGCCATCAGTTCTCCTGACAACGTCACTCGCTGGATCGCTCAGGCAATCATCTTCAGCGGCGGCAGTCTGGGACCAGATGATCAACCGCCCATTCCACCGCCATCGCATTTGAGCGGCGTCGCAATCATGACCTCGCATCGATGGTCCGTCACGGCAGAGCCAGATCGAGACACCGCGATGCAGCAATGGTTGCAATCCGGCAGCGCGTTGTTGCAACGCGAACAAGACACCAAGCAAGGAAATCAGTGATGCCGCCTGCTGCTCGAATCATGGACGAACACAGTTGCCCGATGGTCACAGGCGTCGTCCCGCATGTCGGAGGCCCCATCATCGGTCCGGGAGAACCCACGGTGCTGATCGGCGGAATGCCGGCCGCGGTTTTGGGTGATGAGGCCGAGTGCACGGGCCCGCCCGACACTCTTTCCAAAGGCTCCGCCACCGTCATGATCGGCGGCAAACCCGCGGTTCGGATGGGTGATCCGACAGCACACGGTGGATCGATCGCATCAGGTGAACCCACCGTTCAGGTTGGTGGCTAGAACATGAGCAAGACCAACAACAGTCCCAACGTGACCGAATCGCGACTGCGAGATTGGCGAAATCAGCCAACCGCATCGGGATCGCGACTGCGCATCAAGGTTGCGCTGACGATCGTCCTCGCGTCCTTGCTCGGGATCTTTGTGGTCTCGGTTTGGCGTCCGCTTGAATCACCTCGTCTGTTGATTCAATCGATTGGGCCAGTGCCACCTAAAAAGACACAACCTGCCCCGGTGATTCCGGCGCAGGCCGTTGCTCTTGCATCGCTGGATGCCTTCTCCTCATTCGGTCAGGCAATGCCGACGGCCAGCGTGACTCCAACGCTCTCGCTCTCCGCCGCCAATCAAATCGCACAAACCGATATCACGAACGGTACCCGACTCATTCACCTTGCCGGCACAGCATTGGTGGTCGACGGCCATGCGATCTTGTTGTCGTTGAATTCCGAGTCGACGTTGCAAACATCGCCGCTGGACGTCTCCGAACTCCTTCGACATCTCAGCAAAACTGAAACGCCCGTGATCGTGTTGATCGACGCGATTGAAAGCGTCGGCGATTCAATCGGACGGCTGCCCGAGATGAACGCCTGGCAGTTCGCTCAGTGTCTCGATCGAGAAGTCTCCGCGTTGAGCCATTCGAATGTGTTGGTCGTCACACACCACAGCCAAATCAATCATGAGCTGATCGATCCAGCCCAACATGTCACGCCGCTGACACAAGCCGCGATGAACGGCTTCGAAGAATCCGCGGACATCAACGCTGACGGTGTGGTCTCCGTCGCCGAATGGTTGAATGTGGTCAGCCCCGAGCGTCCCGATGGCGATGACCAAGCAATTCCCCATTCCTTTTCCAGCATCCCGCGAGGACATTGGAAACGCTATTTGTTGGCGCCGGTGCAGACTGCTCTCGATCGCAAAGACGACGCAGCACCCGCGGCGAAAGCCGAAGCGATTGCGACGACATCGACAACGGCCGACCTACCCAGTGCCACTCGGTCCGTTGCCGCACCGCCGAATGCAGCCCCAGAACAAGCCAAACATCACACGGTCGATGTGACCGCACCAACGCTGGCTGTTGCAATTCAGATGCACGCGGATGGCATTCGCACCAATCGCAGTGACCAGTGCAGCGAATTGTTCGAGGGACTGCAAACGCTGCTCAACGCGGATGCCACCGAAGCCACCGCGAAAACTTGGATTGACTCGCCGATTCCAGCCAACGCAACGTGGGACGAAGTGGTCTGGGCCAGATCCGTGTTGCAGCAAAACGCACCTTGGTCACTCAAGCAATCACTGATCAAGTGCCGTGTGCTCGCCAACCAAGCCGCGATGAACTCGACAGTCCGCACATGGTTCGAACCCGAACTAGCAGAAACGCAATGGGTGCGACTGGACGCTGAACGGAGCCTGGTCAGCCCCGTGCGTTCGGACTATCTGGCTCATGTGCAAGCACAAACCGAAAAAGCGATTCGCGCGTTCACAAGACTGCAAAAGGATGCGTTGGCGATCGATCAAGCCGGTGAACTGCGAGATGAAATCATCGATCACTTGAATGCATTTGTGGCGATGCCCATTCGCTCCAAATCGCTGATGGATGATTCCGTTTGCCAGTTGCTGCTTGAAACGATCGCATTGCAACGATGGCTGGACTCTGCCAACAGCGATTCGATGCACCAAGGCGACGCGATGATCCAGTCCGTCAAACATCGTTTGTCGGGTTTACTGGCTGAACTTCAATCGCAACAGGACCAATCATCGTCGACCATTCAAACGGTCGCGGTTTCGCGGTCCAGCGAAGGGTTCGTTGAAAGCACACGGACGCGAATCCAGCGTTCGACGTTGGCGGCCCAACTCGAACTAGCTGGGACGTCGAGCAAACCTGGGACCCTGGATCGATTGCAGAAAGCCGCCCAGACCGCGAGCCAAACGCTTCTGAACGCGTCAACATCGGAAGACGAAATGGTCAACGCCGTCGACCAATACAAACAACTCGTGCGTGCCCTGAAATCGGATATCCAAACACCAGCCAAGCAAGCCACTGCGGCAAAAGAGCTGGACGCGGCAACGCAGCGTTGGTCGCACATTCTGCCAACGCTCGTCGCCGACACGCGTGCATGTGCCGTCGATGCAACCAAAGACGAACGAGAACGTTACGCGATCTCGAACAGTCGCTACCAACGACTCGCTGCTTGGATTGGATTGCCCGCACTGCCCCGAATCGAATCCAACACCAACGTTGACGTGACCGTCCAAGGCTCGCTGGCAATGTCAGATCGCGTGATGTTGAACATCGCGGTCCAATCGACTTCGCAATCGATGCATTCGGGGATCTTGGAAATCGAAACCGATGGTGGTTGGTTGCAAATCAACACACTGGCTGATTCGACCATCACACCCGTGCAACGCGTCTCAGGTGAAACGGATTATCGCTCGATCGTTTCGCAAAGAGCCACATCGACCGCAACGGCGTCAGAAAAGCTGGGCCTGTTTTCGAAGCAAAAGACCGCTTCGATCGAGATCCGTCGAGCGTCGCAGGCTGGAAACGCGAAGACGCCGGAAACATCCGCGATCAACCTTCGTTGGATCACTCAGAACAATATCTTTCGCACCAGTGTGCCTTTGGAATTGCCGCTGTCCGAATTTGCGGCCGCTCGATCCAGTGCCGGCGACTCGTGGGTCATGCACGCCAACCGAGACCTCTTTGCACCATTGTGGATCCAGCCACTGGATTCGTCGTCGCAGTCCTTGCAGGTGCGTCTGCTGGGTTGGTCCGAACCGGGACGAACTTGCCCGCCGACGATGAAATCGGAACAAGCCAAGCGGTGGCTCGCCACCCAAACGCCTCCGACCGAGTTGGCGATCCAGCCCAAACTGGCGACGGCGTTGGGACAATGGACGAAGGTCATGTTCCCCGCTGCCAAACTGGAACCCGACGCGCCGCCAATCACAGTCGCATCGCTTTGGTGCGAAGTCACCGACGCTGAAAACGATCGCGTGCAATGGATTGACTTGAGTCCTCGGGTGTATCGCCCGGACTCGCTGATTCAGCCGGTCGTGGCTTACGACCACAACGCTCGCAAAGTCGATGTGTCGATCAGCGCTCTCGCTGGCGTCGATGGACCGACACATGTTCGCATCGAACTGGTCGACTTGCTGACTCATCTGACCGTTGCCCATGGCGAACAAATGATCGCCCCGGATTCTCGCGTCACCAAATCGTTCTCGTCCGCCGCTTGCGATGGGCACCCCATCGGCGTTCGAGTGTTGAGCGACCAGTGGCCGAGTGCCTTTGTGTTTCACTTGGCGGGCAATCGCAGCGAGCAATTGCTCACACCATCCGACGACCACGCCGCCATCGTCATCGGGGCTCCTTTGTTGCCTGATGCACCGGCCTCCCAGGACCTTCCGCCGGTGATCGTATCCAAAGACGCTGAAACAGTTTCCGCCGATGTATGGGTTGACCTCAGCGACAAACTGTTCCACTACGGCAGCGATGTTGTGACATTGGGATTGGATCTGAATGGTGATCGCTACTTGCAGAACGAACCAACCGTTTCGGTCACCACGCCTGCCGCGATCGAATTCACTTGGGCCGGTGTGGATCCACTTGGCCAACCGGGATTGAAAAGTCGTGTGCGTCCACATCGACTCAGCGTGCCGGTGGGTGTGGTCCGAAACCAGCGTGCTCCGCTGATCGCCAGCCTTCAACGAGGCGAGCAACTCGTTTGGAGCAACCCGATCACGGCTGTGTTTGACACGTTGCCACCCAAGCTGAAGGACATCCAAATCCGATCGCCGCTGCCAGCGATCTTGGGCGGGCCGGTGGAAGTTCGTGTCACTGTCGATGACGCGGGACTCAGCGAAGCGGCCTCCATCCAAGCGGCTTGGGCAACCGCCGGCCAACAAGAGTTCACGCCCGACGTGAAACCCGTTCCTGGCCAACGACTCGGTGACGGAAGCTGGGTCGTCATTCTGCCGACGGACAAACTGGCATCGGGAACCCACACGTTGCTGATGCAAGCAACCGACGCAGCCAATAACCCGGGCCTGATCAAAACGCTTGCGATCGAGTTGCTGACCGAAGCCGAGTTGCAAGCTCGCCGCGAAGCCGAAGTCACCGTTCTGCAAGGCAAAATTGCCTATGTGACTCTGCCAGTCGCAGGCATGAAGGTCGCGCTCAAAGAGTTGCCAAAAGAAAAGCCTGAAAATTCGGACGAAAAAAGCGTGGACCAACCCTCCCAAGCGTCGAATTTACCCCAAGAGGCACTGACCGATGCGAGCGGTCATTTCGTGTTTCCCGCCGTGAAGGCTGGCCAATACGAATTGACATTGGAAGGCCTCTATCGCGGGGATCGCTATCGCAAGAGTGTGGACGTTGCCGTGAAACCGCCTCAGCCAACTGACCTCCCCACCATCCGCATCGATTGAAGACGAACGCCCAAACATGAACGCGAGACGGTCAACAACGAACGGCATGACGGGAGCCACCCATGCGTGGCCGTTGCTGCTCGCGTGTGGCTGTCTGGTTCTCGCATCCGGCTGCACGTCGTTGAACGTCTTGGAGCGTCAGGCCACCACGCCGGTCTTGATCGGCCCGGATGGAGTCGCCACTCCGCCGGCCCCGGTTCCTATGACGCTGCCGCGTTTCTTGGGAATCGATACCATCGGTCGTCGCTGCATTCGCAAGACGGTGCTGCTCGGCCAAATCACCTATGAAAAAGCAGCGACCGCGGTTCCCGCGTTGCAGCCGCCACCGATGAGTCTGCCGTCATCGCACCCTGCCAATGCGGCCTCGCCTTCGCCTGCCGTCGCGGGTGCACTGAAAGTGAAAGAAGCGAAGGTCGCCACCGCCGCCAAGGTAAAAGCCCTCGGTGTTTTGGCCGGCGAAGACTGCTCCGTCAATCCACATGTGGAAGAAGCCATTCTTGCGGGACTGGACGATGTTTCGGCAGAGGTCCGCATCGCGGCCATCGAAGCGGTCATTGCCTCGCGTCGAGGATGCGATCCCGGTTGCGGAGGATGTTGCAGCATCCCGATCCGTCAAAAACTCACTCGAATGGTGTTTGAAAAGACCGGACCTTGTTGTTGGTTTGAACCCAGCTCCAAAGCCCGACGTTTGGCCCGCTTGGCACTCGATGCCTGCGGAGGCCCGGTCGAACCCGACGCCTGTGGCTGCGAAATTCAAACGGACTATCCGATTGAAGGACCACCGCCCGAACTGATCCAACAGATCCTGTCGGAATAAAATCAGCCGCCTCGCTGTGACTTCGCAAACGCCGACTTCACAAACATCTCGAACCACGCTGATTCCACAGCGTCCTTCTTCAAGGTTGTGCAGTTTCTAGTGCCGCGTTTTGGCGGGTGTCTGCTCTAAGAACCTCTCCCGAAACGAAGTTTGGGGAGAGGGCGAGCGACGCCGTTCAGGCGTACGCGAGGGAGGGGGCCGAGCATGGGAAGCGGCACGCACTGCTCTCCCGCGAAACCAAACGCAAGCGAACAACGTCGAACGGCAATCGTTCACCGTCGACTCGTCGCTCCCAACGTCGCAACACTTGGGAACATCGAACCGTCAACTGGCTGGATCGTGCGAACCGATTGACGCTTCATTTCCGCGATCGATTGCATTTCGACCTGCACCTCTGCGGTCGGGTCGGTTTGCCGGAAAACATGAAAGCTTCGCCGGCCGCTGTCGTCATACCAATGGTCTTGCGAACCAGCACCTTCGACTTGGACGATCAACATCGAATCGTGATCAGGGGTCTGTGAGGTCGGATACTCCAACCCAACCGAAACCTCGTCCCCTTGGCGACTTAGATGAACCTTCACGCCAGGATAGTTCGCCAGCGTCTTGGTCTGTTTCGGTTGTGATCCGGCAGCAATGGAAACGCTTTCGCTCGCCAATCGCTTGGCCGAACACCACGTGTTGATCTGATAACCCACCGCATCGCTTGGCCAACCCAAGCAATCGAATTCGGCGACCGGACACGGCTTGCCCGCCACCCACTCAAACGCGCCGTTTCGATAAGCCACTTCGGGCGATTGCTTCTCACCAGAGTTCCCCTGCCGCACCGGATGAACCTCCACCCACATCGAAAGTGGACGGTCAGCAACCTGTGCATCGGTTCGTTGCATCGACAACTGAAAGCGACATCGATTCCCTTGGACCGAAGGCGTGTGCACTCCCATCCGAACCGAAGTGGCATGCCCCTCGGGCGTTGCCAACACGCTGAATTGGGGAGCCCCATTGAGATACGGCAGCGTCGCCAGTGGGTGCTCCATCTGGTTGGCGATCAAATCCACCTGGTCGCCCGGCGATACGGCGAGGACCGTCGATTTGTCGCCAACGGTCGCGGTCACGGCCGTGTTGACGGACTGAATTTCAGGCAGCGTGATCGTGTCGCCAAACGTACCAACGTGTTTCGTTCCATCCGCCAATTGCAACTCGAACGTTTCGGACGATGACAACTCTTCCAATCGTTTGAGCAACTCCGTCGCTTCTTTGATATCCGTGATCGATTGACCGCCGGTGCCGCTCGCGAGAGCTTCGAACTCAACCGCTGCGGCCGCGGCCTCGTGGCTGGCCAGCCCATACCCAATGACATGAACTTGGACGCCCAGTGTCTTCGCCCGAGTCACCAACTGACCAATCGAGAAGATCGCTTCGGGGGTTGGATTGAATTGGTAGTTGCGACCGTCAGAGATCACCACAACGTCTTTGCGAACACCGTCACCCGTTCGGCTGATGTCCTCCATCGCCTTCCAAATCGACAGATAAAGCGGCGTCTGTCCCCAAGGAACGGCCGCATCAAAATGCTGACGAGCGAGTTCCAACTCCGCGATGTCAAAGCGTCCGGTCGGCAGCGCCACCTCGACATCTTCGAATGGTTGGATTGTCGGTGGGAAAGGAAAACGCTTGTGATAGCGTTTCTGCAACAGAGTTTTTTGACCACCTCCATCGCCCGAATCCTTTGTTGGATCGCCCGCACGAATTGCCATTCGATGACCATACAGAACCAAGCCAACCTGTGACGGTCCAGGCTGCAGCCGACGCATCATTTCGTAAACGGCTGAACGGGCGGCTTCGAACTTGCTCGCACGTTGTGCCCCCAATGCGGAACGCCCCATCTCTTCGCCGAGAGGATCGTTCATGGACGCCGAACAATCCATCACAAACGTGATCGCACGCCCTGAATCCATCGCATCACGAATCGTGACCTTGGCTCCCTTTAGGACCGTTTGACCTCGACTAGTCACGCCAAACGCCGTGCCCGACGACATGACGGAGGATTGATAGCGGTTGCCGCGAAAGTTCACCTCCGCCAACGAAGCCCGCTTTTGATCGACGGCCAACGTCAGCTCCACGTTGGTCGGTGCATCGGTCGCTTGGATCGACACCGCTTGCTGAGCATCAGACGTTTTGATGCCGTCGCGATGAATCGACATCACCGCGATTCCCTCGGGAAGATCCCCCTGGCCGTCCGCCGTATCGAGCTTCACCGAAACCGATTGGGTCTGTTGATCCAAGAAGGATGGCTGCGAAGTGGCACGGACGATCAAGCCCTTGGTCGACGCCGTCCGGCGGGCCTCCATCTTGGCCGTCACCGAACGCTCGATCGATTTCCAATCCGGAGTCTCATTGTCTTCGGGCTTGGCCAACTTTAACAACGTTTGAGCGGTTGCATCGAAGTAGGCCGTGCCGTTGCTCGTCGGTGCGTACCAGAAATCGCCCAGCACCTCGTCGATTCGACAAGCCAATCGCCACTGCCGAGACGTTCGTTGATGATCCGCAATCACCTGCGAAAAGGCTTCGTCCACCACGATCGAAACCACATGTCGCCAGGCGTGATCGTGATCAACCGACGTCAACGAACGCAAACGTCGCCGCACGTCAGATGGGCTGGTCTCATCCGGATCCAATCCCAACAGAACCGCCAAAAAATCGTTGCTGATGTGTTTGTTCGATTCGGATTCGTGCTCATGCTCGTGATCATGTTCCAATGACTGAGACAATGGCTCGAAGGGCTCCATCGCCAGCTTTTCATCCGTCTCACGAAGCTGTTTCTCCACCCGCATCGCTTGATAGGGATCGGAAGTCAACAACATCGACGCCGTTGCCGCTTGAAAAGAACCGCCGATGTGTTCCAGGAACTGGCCAGCCCGTTTGGATGCGATCACGATCTGGTCGTGAGTCTTCGTCGACCAAACCTGTTTGCCGTCGATGAACTCATTCAGCAGCGTGTCCAACGTGATGACGTCGTTCAGGTTCGCCTCGTGAGCGTCATGTTCTTCATGCGTTCCGAAGGTCGTTGCTTCTTCATCGATCGATTGGAACAGATACGGCAGTTCCGAAAACGCTCGATCTCGCGTTTGCCATGCATCGACCAAACCCGCCAAAATGTCTCGGCGTTCCTTGACGACACGCTCGAAATCCGACAACGCTGACACGACGGAATCGTGTGCGTCTCCATCCTGTCCATGCTCGATCGAATTGACGTCCGACGATACCGTGGACGCCAAAATCGTATCCGCCAGACGTCGTCGACTTTGTTGCACGTCCAACGTGATCTGGTCGACGGCGGGAAAGATCGCATCGGGAAGACGACGTACGACGTGCAACCATTCTGTTTGCGCTTTTGCCGTGCGTTGGATCCAATCGGGATGTCTCCAAAAGCTCAATTCGGAAGCATTTGGATCCTTTCGTGAATGCTCGCCCGCTTGATAAATCGCGTACAACATCGGCACCGGCATCACTTTGTCGTCGTCCAAATCGGCCAGCAATTCAGCGGTGGTTTCGCGAGTCGGTTGCTTTGCGATCGTCGACCAAACTCGCTCCGCCTCACGATCCATTTCGACATCAACAAAGTGAGACGACTCACTCGCCCGATTCGCGATTTCCTGGCGGAGTCCCTGCAACTGTCGATCAAGCCGACTGTACCATCGAGCACTTGATGCCTTCGCGGCTTCTCCACCGTAGACCGATTGAGTGATCGCGTGCATCGTGCGTTGGATCTGCGACCAAGCGTGTGCGTCGACCGAACTTGGGTCGTGTTTCTCGAGAACGACGACTGAATCAATCGCCGCTTTCAATCGATCTGTTTCATCCTTGGACGGAGGAGGCGTTTTGACATAGGTGGCCCCGAAGCGTCCGCGACTGGCGCGTGCAACGGTGACCGGATTGGACGACGCGGTTCGATGCAGTGTTGGTGTTTGGGCCACGCCGCGATGCTGCTGCGACCACCCACCAACCTGCTGGCGGACGAAACGATGCAGTTCCTCGGTGTCGACCAAACCATCCGCCCGGCTCGTTGTCCCATAGCCGTCCGCGGCACCCGCCAATCCTTCGGCAACGTACCGGGTGAAGACGTCTCCATCACCGCGCCGGGAATAGAAACTGCGCTGCCCACGTGCTGTCGACGACAGGATCGTGACGTTGGACTCGGGATAATTGCGAACGTGCTGAGCCAGTGTCTCGGTCAATCGATCATCGAACTCGTTGTCGGCAATTCCCGCGGGCCAGTGCGACCGCAGCCGACCGCATTCGAGCAGCAACAACATCGGCCGAACGTCGTCACGCGACTGAATTTGGGCGACTCGATCCAAAAAATCATTGATCGGAAACCAAGTGGAACTATCCACGACCGAACCGTTGGGTGGCACCCAGCACGCTTGCCCATCGTCATTCACAACGCCGTGCAAATTGACATAGAAAATCAGTGGGCGATCACTCGGACATGAAGCGAGCGCCGCTCGAATGGAGTCGTCGGCCTGATCCCAAAACCCACCCGCCAACTCGCCAGCACCGGGCAAGGCCTGGACCGAATACGTGCTTTGGCCCAACGTCCGAATCCAATTCAAGTCTTCCGCGACCCAAGCGTTCACGTCCCACTCGGGACCGTAAACACCCGTCAACGTGAAGATCGGTGTCCGGGCGGAGCGTGACAGGACCGACGTGACAAATCCCCCGCTGACCAAGACCATTGCGATCAAGCAAAGGACTAGCAACAACGGTTTGCGACCAGCGGATCCCTTGGTGGCAAACATGGACGATTTGGCGGTGGCGTGGCCGGGATTACTCGTCATGCAACAACACTCATCAGCGATTCGAACTGGACGCCTCCCAATCAGCGGCAGTGCCAAAACGGACTACCACTCGTTCGAATCATCGGAATGCGAGCAGACGACATTTCGCTTGCAACGCGAAAAATCGGAATGACCCCAACCACCGCCCGCATAATCGGTACAACTCAACGAACCCGACCAACAGGCCTTTCCTTGATTCGCGAACGATGCCGTCGTTGCGAACGGTCACCGATCAAACGAGTTTCACGCGGTTCCGTGCTCTGCCCGATCCGAGCAAAGCGATTCCAATTGCTGCACCGGTCGATCAATTCAGTTCGTGAATCGTGTTGTGGATCACGTGATGAATCGGTTCTCCGTCCGCACCTCGCAATTCCATCTGAATCTCCATGCACCACGTCGGCTTCAACTCGGGAAGCTCCAGCACGATCTCACGTTGCTCAGCGTCCCAATGGGCCGACGCGACCTCGATGGTTTGCGTATCAAAGTGCTTGGAACCGTAGTTCTTCGATCGCTTGATATTCCAACGGCTGATCAAAAAGCTTTCTGGCGAGACCGACTCAGGATCGACCTCGTCGCTCAATCCGATTCGCACGGTCGTCCCGCGACAGTTCAGACCCACCGGCACGTGGATCGGTTTGCCCGTGTAGCGAACCCGATAAAAACCACCGTCGGCTTGTTGGGTTCCCGCCCACGAGTACATGCCGGTCACGTACAAGTCACCATCGTCGGGATGGAATCGTCCACGCATGATCCCAGTGGGGAATTGAGGCAGAGGCAATTCACACATCCCACCCTGCATCTGATCGCCAATGATTTCATGCGGGGCAACATACAGTTTGCCGTAGCCGTAGGACATGTTCAGCAGAGAACCTTTCAGCGGCCCCCACTTGTCACTGGTCACCCACAGCAACTCCGCGGGCGAACGGTCGAACGAATTGGTGATCCAGCACATCGGCGGCTCCATCGCGGAGTCGCTTGAATCGGTCACGTCGTGGTAACCCAGCATGTTGCCATAGAACCGACCCGGACGAACCCAATTGATTCGGTTCTTTGGATTCCAATGCCCTTCTTGGTCCGTGACGAAGAACGTTCCATCGTCGTTCCGGCAAACGCCGTTGGCGGCACGAAAACCATTCGCGAGAATCTCAGTCGACGATCCGTCCGCAGAAACCTTCAGCAACGTCCCATGATGCGGAACGATCGCGGGCAACGCGTGGCAAGCTGACTTGGCATAGTAAAAGTTGCCATCGTCATCGCATTGCAATCCCATCGCGAATTCATGGAAGTGGTCGGTGACGTAGTGATCGTGGTTGAAACTCTCGTAGTAGTCCGTTTCACCGTCGCCGTTGAAATCATGCAAGCGGCAAAGCTGGTCGCGACAAGTCACGAAGATCTCGCCGTCGCGAATTTTGATCCCGAGCGGTTGAAACAAACCTGATGCGATCCGTTGCCAGGTCACCTCCGGTTGATGCAATCCGGTGACTTTCCAGACGTTCCCGTCCCAGTCACTCAGGACGGCGGATTCACCATCGTCCAAGAAGTCGACACCGGTCAATCGCATCCGGCAGAACCATGGATTGTTCACCGGGTACTGAATCGTATCGACCGCGAAAGGTCCGCCATCGTCCGCGGTTGTGATCTTCGTGGTGACGATTTCGGGCCAGCGTTTCGCATTCTCGCTGGTGGACGTGGCCCATTCCTTTGCCGAGCGAGCAGCCGGATCGATTCCTTCGATAAGTTCGCCAATGGTTTGCTCTGCATCTGCTTTGCTGTCGCACCGAACGGCATGAACCGTGAAGTCTCTTGCATCCGCGTTTGGCATCAATGCCAGTCGAATTTGATCGTCGGCGAATTGCCATTCCAGTTGGCTGACATCTCCCGTGACCGCGAATACCAACGCCTCAGAACCATCCTCGGAGCTCGACCAGACCGCCTTTGTATGTTCCGCGTCCAGAAACACTTCGCCCTCTTCACGATCAGCCACCCGCATCGTCAACCGATGCTCATTGGCATCCACGGAAAGCGACCGTTGGAAAATGGCTTTCTCGCCCAGTTGTTCAAGCGTCGGCCGCTCGTGAACATCGATTCCGCCAACGCGGTAGTGCAGGATCGTTTCCATCCCGTTGACGTAGGTTCCTTGGTAGTCGATCCAGTCACTCGGCAACGGGCCATAGAATCGACCGTCTCGTCCCGGTTCGCGGACCTCGTCGAAGGAATCGTTGTCAGGGTTCGCCCACCCAGGACCGTTTGCGTTTTCAAACACCACATCGCCGACGATACGCGGGTGTCTCCGATGGACACCGTTGAAGTTGATGCCGTTGTAATCGATGAACTCATCGCCCAACCAAGCAGCCGCCACTCGCATTGTGTCGTGCTCATAAACGACGCGATGCTCTCCTCGCGTGATCCCGCCCCGACCTTGGTCAAGACGAATGGCGTGCCCCTTGTAAGCAAAGTTTTTCGCGTCGTTGCCAATCTCAACCGTCGCCATCAAGTTGGGGCCGTAGTCCATTTCCCGCCAGGCCTCAATGAGCGATGGTTCCGGACCGCGCGTATCACCCTTGGGCAAACTCGCCAGGTAGTCTTCATCCACCCGAGCAAACTGAGTTGGGTTGTGCTCCTTCAAGTAGGCATGACGGATGTAGTGAATCACGTCGTACTTCTGCTGCGGCACCAAGTTTCGTTGCGGCAGCATCAAACCAAACCCTTTGGTGATGGTTTGGTACATGCTGTGAGGATCAAATCCGTTCTTGAATTTGCCGGACGCAAATCGCAATGACGTCGGCAATGAACCTGGGGCATCAACTGTGCCGTGACAATTCACGCACGTCCGGTTGTAGATCGCTTCCCCACGCTTCATCGCTTGTTGATCCAGCGAAGCGAGAATGCCAGCGTGGTCGATGTGCGATTCGTATTCCGGCAATGGCTCGGCCGTCGGCATGACCTTCGGTTGCAATTCGCTTGCCCGCGCCGCACCACCATCGCGAATTTCAATCAGGTACCGCACCAAGTCCAAAAACGCTTGGCGGCTGCCGATTTGGCCCGCGACACCTTCGGGCATGACTGACAATTCGCTCGTCGCGACGGCTTCGATGTCATCCTCGCTGACTTCGACCGTTTTGCCTGTCGACGGGTCACGCAATTGAACCGACTCATCGGACTGAGCCACGAGAACACCGGTCAGCACTTTTCCATCGACGGTCAAAACTTGAACCGTCTCAAAACCCTTCGCGATACTCTTTGACGGATGAAGAATCGCATCGACGATCCCGGCATTCGACAAGTCTGGATTTGGCGAGGCGAGATTCGGCCCCACGTTGGCTTGCGACTTCTCCGCGGGATCATTGACGGCATGACAATTGGCACACGACATCGTGGGGGTGAAGAACACCACCGCTCCACGTGCGGCATCTCCACCGGACACAGCCGCCGCAGCAAGCTTCTCCGGCGATTCGAACATCAAGGCCTGTAAGACGGCTCGGTCATCCTGTGCCCTCGCAGTGGATCCAATGCCGAACAACAGCAGCATTCCGAAAATGGTGATTCGATTCACAAATCGTTTTCCCTTGGAGGCCAGGCAAAGCATCGCTGCCCAAAAACAGTTGGCTACAGAATAGTCATCGCAGCGATTTCTATCTTCTGTTTTTTGGAGCAGACGCACCAGGAGAACGCCACCGGTGAGTGGGAATTCCCACCCGCCGCCAGGCCGCTAAGATATCGCGACCGCTCCTTCCAGCTTTTGAAGTAGCGATTTTATTTTTTGGTAAAACGAAGCATGAAGGCGTGTTGATTCACTCGAGTTCACAACCCGACGCGTGAGTTTTGTAGTTGCGCTTTTGCATTCGGTCTTGTTGGCCAACGGCCTTCGTCATCGTAGCCTGGGGCATCGCCCCAGGGATCGAGAATGAAGGGAAATTGGTTGGCCAACGGCCAACATCAACCCACACGTTTTGAATTGAACGAGGCCGTTGGCCATTAGAGGAAAAACGCAAATTCAAAACTCACGCGTCGGGTCACCAAGACAGTGCCGCATCAAAATATTCAGCTCGGGATCTCCCGCCCACTCTTTGAGACGCCATGAAAGCCGCCACGATCAGCCAGTTGAAAAAAGAACTCGCCAAGCTGGATGAGGATGAGCTGCTCGACGTTTGTGTCCGAATGGCCAAGTTCAAAGTCGAGAGCAAAGAACTGCTGACGTACTTGCTGATGAAAGCGGACGATGAACCAGCGTACGCAGATGAATTGTGCGACGAGATCGACGAGCACCTCTGCGTCTCTGGCAAGATCCACAAAAAGACGCTTCGCAAAATCATCCGCTGGATGGACAAGTCACTGCGGTTCTCCGGCGACAAAGAAACCGAGCTGCAAGTCCGGATTCACTTCTGCCAGCGGATCAAGGAAAAACGAATCAGCTTCGGCGGTTGCCGCGTCAGCCAAAACATGTACGCGACGCAGCTCAAGAAAATCGACAAGGCGATCGAGAAAGTCCATCCCGACCTGCAGTTCGATTTCAACCGGCAACTCTCGGGACTGTGAATTTCCTCAGCCCCAACCAGGCTCCAGCGACCACGGCGACAATCGCCGAGCCAATCAGGATCAGGAATGAACGACTACGGGATCGAGTGTACTGAAAGTCCAACGTGCCTTGTGCCAACGTGATGTCTGAAATGCTTTCCAGTAAATCCGCTCGTGTCACTTGGGCCGTTGTGAACTTGGGCTTCTCGGACAATGCATAAACAGTCACGTGATAGTGTTTCACACCCGGTCCCTTCGATTTCATCGGGTCGTATCCCGCGTGCCCTTTGTCGTTGATCCCCACCGTCCCAATTCCGCTCGCGTTTTGCGGCAGGCTAGTGACGTCCGCTGGAATGTCATAAACCACCCAGTACGACTTCACATCGTCAGGTCCAGGCGTATGCCGAAGATTGAGTGCATAACACTGAGTCCCTGCGGGCCCTTTCGACCAAGCAATCGGTGGTGACTCACCCGCGCCATCGCCGGTGAACTCGAGTAGCAATTCGTCGCCGGCAGCAAACGCCGGGCTGGTGACTTTCAATCGAGACGTTTGATCAGCGTCGGGACCGCCTTCTGTTCCTGAGCTATCGGCTTGGGGAAGAAACGGTTTGCCCATGCGGCTGCGATAGGTTTCGCTTCGCGTTTCACCCGATGGGTCCTGGAACGTGAGGTCGACCGTGCTATCGTCTTTGACGACATAGGTCACCGATCCCTGTTGGCCTTCCACGTCATACACCAACTCGAATCGATTGCCCGTCTTGCTGAATCCCGTGATCACGGCGCCACGCAGCGGTCGCAGATCAGGACGAATCGGTTCGGCACGCGGTTGCGGATCCACCTGACCGCCACGCTGGGTCACTTCCCCGTAAAAGCCACCATTCAAATACGGGTAGGTCTTTTGTGCGTGATAGTGGTAGTTGCCAGAGGCGTCCTTGTGCCCGCCGAGATCATCGAGCGGTGCAAAATCACTCGCCTTCGCATCTTGATAGCCAAAGATCGGGTAGCCGTCCAAGGCATAACCAATCGGTTGGCCTTTCCCTGTTGTCTCCTCCAGATGAACCGGAGCGATATGGTAGTGGTAATCATCCCCGCGACCGCAATGACCACCGTATTCATCCAGCTCGCCAAACAAGTAGGCATCATCACCACGATTGTTCAGCGGGTTGAAGATCGGCACGCCGTTGACGGCCAGAGCAATCGCACCACGCAGAAAATCGTTCTTGGTCGACATCGGATTCTTTGCGGGAACCGGATGCAACGGAATCTGCCACGCATTGTTTCCGAGGTACTTCTGCGGGATCGGAACCTGTTGCTGCCACGAACGAATGCCAATCATCATTGGATGTTCCGGCAACCCATTGGAACCGACATAGAGAAAGTCCTTGTCCCAGCGAAGCTGCAACAATTTCTCAAAGGGCTGGAAGTGCGCCCCGATCGCTGGCATCGTCTCGTTCGCCGCAGCATTCTCTGAGCTAGCTTGCACCGGTTGGTTCACCGCCACGAGCCGAATCGCGTGCTGTCGATTGAGAGTTTGAATCTCTTCCATTCGTTCCCGAATCCAGGCTTGGTCTGCAGCGACCAGACGTTCGATCGCGATGTCCGTGAGTGTTCCATCCTCACGGCGGATTTGAACCTTGCAATCCCTCGCTGAAACAAACGATCCGCGCAGGTGCGATCCATCCGATGCGATCGACCAAGTTCTCGATGGAGTCGACACGTGTGAATGCCCATGATGCCCGCCTTCGTGTGCGGCGACATGGGCGGTCGCTATCAAACAAAGCAGGCTCGCGATCGTCGGAATGAGAGAGCGTGAGTTGATAAACATGGCATTCATTTCAAGGATGGTTCGGAAAGGGTTCACCGAGGTCTTCGACGAGGCCCACTCGGAACGATGTCGTTCAAATTGGAAAAGTCAGGGCGAGTCTTTCCGTCTGGCGATGTAGTCACGACATGTCGAAAGATGACGGTGTTGTCGATCTCGACATCTTCCGTCCAAATGAAACGCGCGCCTTCGAAGTCGTGCTCGAAGAACGGTTCCTTCGGATCGATCTGCGCCTGCGTGTACTCCGTCGCTTGGCCCCACGATTCATCCTCAAAATCGACCGCATACCAGTCTTCCGGGATGGGAGTGTTTTCAACCCTCGGATTCTTAGTGTCTCGATCGATGGGACCTCGAGAAAATGCCTTGGCTTTCCAGTCGGCGTTGGTCACCGTGCCATCGCCAAATTTCAAGATGAACCCGCCGTCGCCAATGCTCGTGTTGGCATACTCCATTCCCGTTTTGGCGTCGGCATTGTCCTTGGCCATCACCGCAATCGTCATCGGGTAGTCCGGAAGGATATCAACGGAGATGACGTTGTGCGGCATGAACTGGATGGAGTCGACCGCGACAAGCTCGCCATTGATGTACATGATGAATCAGTTGTCGGCGTACATGTTCGCCTGCACCGTGTCACTGATTCGCGGCTTGCCAACCTTGCCGCGACTCTCTCCCTGGCTGTAGCCCGCCTGCATCCAAACGAAGCTGGTGACGGCGGTCACGCAAACGAGTGCGGCCAAACCCAAGGCGGGTTTTAAAATTCGTTTCCTGTTCATCTATTCAAACTCCACAATGCGTTTCGGGTCGTGATGGGATTCATGATCAAAATGGTCCGCAGCAAACGTCTGTTCCTCCATCAATGTCATCTTCAACGTGACGATGTTCCGTCCGTAGGGCATGTCGACAAATCGCATCTCACGAATCTGGCCACTGGATGCGGTGTAAAGAATTTCAACTCGTTCCGGCCCTAGGAAGCCTCGCTTCTTGATCGCCACCATCCGACGACTGGTCGCCGTGTTGGCTTCGACGTCCTGTTCGTGGACCTCGTTTGTTTGGCCTTCCACCGGCAACAATTTCAACTCATAGGCGGTGTGCAAAGCGTCCAAACCGTCTTCGATGTTGTTGATCGGTAGCGATCGTTCGTGCCCGGGCAAGTCTCGATTGAATCGCGTCAGGTCGTTGCTCAGACGAACCGGTCCGTCCGGCCGAACCGCCCAACTGGTCGTGCCGTTGCTGCCGGTGACGAAGAAGACACCAGGTTCCACTTCCCGTTTCAACACGAACTGATCCGAACCTCGAACATCCAAGATCGCGTTGTTCAAAGAAGGCTTCGGCGGGCGTCGATACTCCGGCGAATCGCGTCTTAGATCTTTTTGAGCCGCGCTCTCTTCTACCGAAATCAAGAACGTCCGATCCAATGACAGGCGGTTGGCCGCGATGATGCGGTTGAGTTCCATCACCGCTGCGAATGCCGAAGTGGTCCCCAAGCCATTCCAAAGCAGAGCGACGCTGATCAACACCAAGCACGCGGTCGTCGCCAACGCTATCGCGGATCGCCCCCAAACGTTTCTAGAGTGACTGGTCGGAGTGACCACGTTGGGCCGCTCGTCATCTTGGTCGGGCCCTGGATCATTGACCGTGGATTGCCCAGCCATGAACTCGTTCGTCGTGAAGGCATTGCGAAGCCGATCATGCAGCAACATCGCCGAGGCAAACCGCTGGGCGTGCAGCGAGTCGGACTTGATCCACTGATTCAGTTGCTGAAATTGTTCCTGCGACAGCGATTCGTCCAAGTAGCCGTCAATCAAATCTTCGATGGCAAGGCTCATGACATCGCCTCCAGACTCTTGCGTTCAACACATGCTCTCACGCGATCTCGAATTCGTTGGAGTGCCTTGGCGACGGAATTCGCTGACATGTCCACTCGCTCGGCAATGGCCGCGGGCTTCAAGTCTTTCTGATATCGCAACTCGAACAGGTGACGAGCACGGTTCTCCAAACCGCCCAGGCATTCCGTGACAAAATCCAGTTTCGCTGATTCTTGCTGAGCCACGGTTGGAATCGCGATCGCCAGACAAGCGATCGCATCGTCGTCGAACACCAACAGGTCTTTCCGTCGGTTTCGCATGTACAAACTCACCTGATTGCGAGCGACACCGATCGCCCAGGGCACGAACGGAAGCTCGGGATCATAGGAGTCATACGACTCGATCACAGCGACAGCGACTTCCTGCAGCACGTCATCGCGATCACGGAAATCACGAACCATCGATGTCACAAACGCCGACACAGCGGGCTGCGCCAGTGTCCATTGTCGAGTTGCCTGTCGTGCGGTTTCGTCCATTCCGTGCTCCGTCCAGAGAAGTGCTCACACCGTTACTTAACAAGACGGTCCAGTTCATGACCGAGAAAATTTCTGAAATGTCCGAAATCGCCCACGGCAGGACGCATCTCCGTTTGCCACCGCGAAGCAAAACCGCCTCGCCTCGACTATCTTGGTGGCCCCCTCCAACTCTCCCCAGAACATTCTCCCCCATCCACGAATTGATATGACATTCGCAATTCACCGCCGCGTCCAATCACGACGAGCCAGATCCTTCCTCCGATACCTCGCCGGGGCCAGATTCCTCGCTGGGGCCAGATTCCTCTCAGGAGCCAGTGCACGAATCTCGTTCATCTTGTTCCTGCTGCCCGCGATGGTAACGTTGGCCCAAGAGAGCTATCCAGTTCACCCCGACACCGTGGCAAAGGAAAGCGTTCCCCGAGGAGTGGTGACGGCCCATCGATTCACCGACAGCACGATCTATCCAGGCACCGAACGCGACTACTTCGTTTACGTGCCCGCCCAATACGACGAGTCCTCCCCGGCCGCGTTGATGGTCATGCAGGACGGTGCCAAGTACGTCCGCGAAAAGGGCGAGTATCGATTGCACCATGTCTTCGACAACCTGATCCATCGCGGCGAAATGCCGGTCACGATTGCCGTCTGCGTGAACCCCGGTGTCGTTCCCGGTGGCGAGGGGGCTCAGGATCGTTTCAATCGCAGCTTTGAATACGACACCGTGAGCGATCGCTACGCTTCGTTCCTGATCGATGAGTTGATCCCCGAAGTCCGCAAATCCTATGCGATCACCGACGATCCCAACCTGCGAGCCATCGGTGGCAGCAGCAGCGGCGCGATCGCCGCGTTTGGCGTGGCCTGGCACCGTAGCGATCAGTTCCGCCGAGTCTTCAGCACCGTTGGCACCTACGTCGGGCTGCGAGGCGGAAACGAATACCCAACCCTGGTTCGCAAACACGAACCCAAACCGCTGCGAGTATTTTTGCAAGATGGCAGCAATGACTTGAACATCTACGGCGGCAGTTGGTGGCATGCCAACGAAACGATGTTGGCCTCACTGCAGTGGGCCGGCTATCAAGTCAAAAACGTCTGGGGCGAGGGCGGCCACAACGGCAAACACGGCGCAGCGATCTTTCCCGATGCAATGAAATGGCTGTGGAAAGACTTCGATCGTCCCATCAAAACCAACGTTTCAGAACACCCTGAAATCAAAGACCGCTTGATCGAAGGCGAATCGTGGAAACTGGTCAGTGAAGGCCACAAGTACACCGAAGGCCCCGCCGTCGCACCCAACGGCGACGTGTCCTTCATCGATGGGCCACGAGGCGAAATCTGGAAGATCGCCGCCGGCACGAACAAGGCGACCAAGTTTGTTGACGACCTGCCGGGCGTTAGCGCGTTGATGTACGACGCGGCCGGCCGTCTCTACTGCGCACGAAACAAAGCCCTGACCGTGACACGGATCGATCCCGATGGCCGACGCACTGATCTGTGCTCGGGCGTTTCCTGCAACGACTTGGTTGTGCTGGAACATGGCATCTACTTCACCGGTCCCACCGAACAAGCCGTCTGGTACCTGCCGATCGACGCCGATGGCAACCCCCGAGGAGATGGCAAGCCAATTCAAGCCGGCAAAGGACCCAAGAAACCAAACGGATTGATCGTCACGCCTGACCGACGATTCCTGATGGTCGTCGATGCAGAAGGCCGTTACGTATGGTCCTACAAAATCGACGCCGCGACGGGAAAACTGTTGCACGGCCAGCCCTACAGTTACGTCCACACGCCGCAAGACGACATGATCGGCGGGGCCGACGGAGTCACCATGACCAAGGATGGGCCACTCTTGGTCGCCACCAAGTTGGGCATTCAAATCATCGACCCGCCCGGCCGAGTTCACCTGATCCTTTCGCGTCCCATTTTGTCGGGCAAGCTTTCCAACTGCGTTCTGGCCGGTGAGAACATGACCACGCTGTACGTCACCTGCGGCAGCAAAGTGTTTTCAAGAGAGACCAAGCTCGACGGCATCGCCCCCTGGCAACCCGCCGTCCAACCGCCCAAACCACGACTCTAATTTGGAAGATGTGTGACTCTTCTCGTTGGCCAACGGCGTTCTTCAACGTCACTATGGACACAGCCCAAGAATCCATTTCAAGTAACCCGACACATAACGACCAGTTAATTGAGTCGCCTTCCAATTCTCCTTGTGAGTCGTTTAGGCGTTAGCCCCGGTTCCTTCTGCTAAAACCGAGGCGGACGTCTACAAATCGGCAGCCCGGTAAAACAAGTGGAACAGGCTTCCAGCCTGTGATTGCGCGGAACACAGGCTGGAAGCCTATGCCACTTAATCTTCGTTGAACGACCAACCAAAACGACTGCAAAGACGCACCTTCAAAACTCACTGAGGAGCCAGAGTTGACGAAACGAGAGATGGATCAAAAAGCCGCGATCATGATCGTGATCGATCACCTGGGCAACATTCCGCCCGGCACCAAGTGTTCGGCGGTGCTCTTTGACCGCGAAAGAATTCGCCGGGAAAAGGAGTTCTACGCAAAGCTCTACAGCGAGAACGGTGTGCATGATGCGGAGATCCTGCAAGCAATGGTGTCCGCCAACGTGCCCGACGATCCCTACTGGTTGGTCTCATTGAAAACCAGCGACGGAGCGATGGGAGACATCACCCAACTGCACCGAGTCGATGACCGAACCGGAAAGATCATCCCTGATCCAGCCTAATCGTCGAACGAACAACCAACCGCAATTCATCGTGAACGGCCCTCTTAACTTCGCTTCGTGTTGAACTCTTGCTTGTAGGTGCAGAACACGTATTCAGGATTGTCGTTCGTTGTCGTCCCATCGAATTCGCTGACCCTGACAAGCGTATTGCCGTTTTCCCAACTCATCACCATCCCGTGGGAGTACCAGGCAACGTTGGCTTCCAAAACGACATGCATTTTGTCGTCCGATTTAGCGAAATAGAAATGCAGTGGAGTGACGTACTCCCAAACTTGCGTCGGCTCCTTCAGCTGCCCGCTCTGCTTCCCGAGCAAGTCATTGCCGCACTCATGCACCATGAACTGGTAGTAGGCAAAAGGATGACGAGAATCGGCAAATCGGTCCGCAGAGGTCAAACGGAGAAAGTTCTTCAGGGCCTCAATCGCCTCTTCCGTACTGACCGAATCGTTTTTCACTTTGATGGGGGACTCATCAAAGTAGCCGATCGAGATTTCGTCTCCCTTCGTGATTGCGTCGACCAATTCTGCGTCAGTCATCGGTACTCACTTGCATGATCTTGAGTGCTTGAATCCCAAATCGTCGATCAAGAGAACTTACCAAAATCAAGATCTGATCGGCATACCGACACAAAGATCAAGGTGTTCGAGCCTCATTACCAGCACAACTCTGGATCGACTATCATCGTAGTCTTGCTAGGGGATCGTCCCAACGTATGACTGCTTGTTTCGGAAATGCATGATGACTGTCCCCCCTCCACATCCGGATTCTGAAAATCTCGATGAGCGGGAAACTGTCGACGAAAACCAGCTGGTCGGCGGTGACTCGGATTTCTCAGTGGCCGACAACAATCCTTCACCGTTGTCTTCCGTCTCCGCCGAGCTTACCACACACCCACGCTACGAAGTGCTTCAGGCAATCGGACAAGGTGGAATGGGCAGCGTCTACAAAGCACGGCATCGCCTGATGGATCGCATGGTGGCAATCAAAGTCATCAAACCTGAATTGATTCGAAACGCAAAGGCGATCCAACGTTTCCAACGCGAAGTCAAAGCCGCTGCTCGATTGGCTCACCCCAATATCGTCGCCGCCTTCGACGCCGAACAAGTCGGAGAGCTACACCTGTTGGTGATGGAGCATGTTGATGGGATCGATCTGGCTGAACTGGTGAAGCATCGAGGACGTTTATCCGTTCCTGTTGCCTGCGAGTACGTCGTGCAGGTTGCTGCTGGTTTGCAGCACGCCTTTGAAAACGGCATGGTCCATCGCGACATCAAACCACCGAACCTGATGATGTCCACCGCGCATGAGGGCTCCAGTGATGATACCTCTGAATTGTCGGACGTCACGATCAAGATTCTCGATTTCGGCTTGGCTTCCTTTGCTGTGCCGGATGATTCGAATGAAAGCGTGCGGACCGCTGACCATAGCATCACCGCGATTGGAACGTACATCGGAACGCCAGCCTACGTGGCACCTGAACAGGCTCAAGATGCACGCCAAGCGGATATTCGTAGTGACATCTATTCGCTAGGAGCCACGCTACATTTTCTATTGTTCGGCAGGCCGCCAAGTGTGCAGGAAAAGACGGGCAGGCACGACATGGATCAAGCCGACGCAGCATCCTCCGAAGGCTTGCTCGATGAAGACGCAATTCCCGACAGCTTGCGAGACGCAATCGGTCGGATGATGTCTCCTGACCCGAAGAATCGATATCAAACACCCAACGATGTGATCCAAGCTTTGACGCCATTCATTGCTGCCGCACCGGACGCTTTGCCGACGAGTAGGCACAGCGATGCTACTGCGGCCTCGCAACGCACAGTGAATAGGTGGCGAATAGTAGGCGCTGTTTTGTTGACATGCTGCGTCATTGGATTTTTCCTTTTCGTCAACCCTTGGCGTTTCAATACAACGGAGACTGGATTGCCAGCAACCAATCCGATGCAACCCAGTGAGGCTCCTTTGCCAGCAGTGCCAGAACCCGATCAGAAGCAGCGAAGTATCGACGCGATCAACGAATTAGCCCGCATTATTCACCAAGAGCGTGAGCGCGTGTTGATTCACTGGCGA